>GG748557.1_pt6 | contig 17320 bp, 16 predicted proteins | sample 429578 | NCBI scaffold set GG748486.1
CTAACAGTAGTTAATGCAAGATTTATTAAACCAATGGATGAAAATTTATTAAATAAACTTTTAAAAACTCACGAACTTGTGATAACCGTTGAAGATGGAGTGTTAAACGGTGGCTTTGGTTCAGCCGTTGCCGAGTTTATAATCGATAATGGCTATTCTAACAAAGTTTTAAGATTTGGCATTCCGGATAAATTTATTGAACACGGAAAGGTAGAGCTATTAGAAAGAGACTTGGGTTTAGATGTAAACAGCATGGTAAACAAGATAGAAGAATTTTTAAAAGTTAAAAAAGCAGTTTTAAATACTGCTTGATTTTAGGCGAGAAAGTGAAAAGTTAAGTTTATCATTCAACTTTTGACCGTCATCCTGAGGACTTTAGTCCAAAGGATCTCCTTTTTTAAAAATAAGAAAAAATGAGATTCTTTGCTCGGCTGCAAAATGACGTCGTTTTTTCTTTGCCATCCTGAACGAAGTGAAGGATCTCCTCTTTTGATTTTTTGAAAGCCAAGATGAGATTCTTCGCTATCGTTTATAATGATACCATTGATCACTTTAACATTTTAAGGACTTTCATTTAATGGACTTCCTGCTGTGTTTTACAAAATCCATTACTTCCTCCATCTTTTCCTTTCCATTTTCTCTTCATACATTCTCCTATCAGCTAAGCTTAGCATAAGATTTAAAATTTCTTCTTCATTTAAACTTTCTGCTTCTACTTCTTTTAAATTGGCTACTCCATAGCTGAAAGAAAGATTGAAATCTTTAAAAGCTTCTTCAAAAACTTTTCTAACTTCTTCAATTCTGTCTTTATTTGAAAGATTTTCAATAACTACAACAAACTCATCACCGCCAAGCCTTGCGATAATATCATAGTCTTTGAATGTTTGTTTAAATAATTCTGCAACCTTTTTAAGAACCTTATCTCCTTTGGCATGCCCATAATTATCATTGATTGGTTTAAAATTATCAAGGTCTATAAATATTACTGAAAAATCTCTATTTTTTCTTAATCCTTTTTTAATTAACCTAACTACAAAATCTTCAAAATACTGTCTATTGTATAGACCTGTTAAAGAATCTTTTACTGCCATTTCATATGTTTCTTTATAAATTCTTTCTCTGTTAGCTATAAAATAATCGTATTTTTTAGTAACTTCGTCAAGTAAGCTTTGGAGAATTTTTATTTTTACTTCTTCTCTCATCTTTCTTTCACCGCCAAAAGTAATGAAGTTTCGTTATAAAGTTTTAGCTTTTTATAATGTTTTTCAGGTCCTATTTCTCCAAATGTAAAAAATCCAAACAATGGACAGTTTAATACTGACGTATAAACTTCTGGTTCTTGATTTTGTTTATCTTCAAGAATATACTGTCTTGCTATACATGAAAAATTAATAGCAAAATCTGGATAATTTATAATACTTTTAATCTGTTTTGCAATTTTTAAATCTTCTTCAAGAAGTTCTTCTGGCGTTGCAAAGGATAGTTTAAAATGTTGCCCTTCTTTTATTTGTCCGAAAAACTCTACATAATCTTTACCAACCTCTTTAAACGTTCTTAAAGTTGCAACATAGCCATCTTCTTCATTAAGAATATTTATTGGACAATACCATAGATATCTGATATCCGGATTTTCAAAGTTTCTTAAAAAGTTTTGAGCTATGTAAGAAAAATTTTTACCATCATCTACGGTGTAAAGTTTATACCCATCAGCTTTTTTAATTTCATAAGTAATTCCATAGGGTTTAAAGCCAAGAGCTACGCCAATATCATACTCTACATTATCAAATGTAAGAATGAAAAAACCATTTTTTATCACTATACTGTCTACAAACTGATAGGTTAACACTTCGTTATTTTCTCTATTTCCAGAAGATATGCCACCAACTATATTCTTTATAGTCCAATAATTTAGATTTTCTGAAAGCTTTTCAATAAAAAGTCCAAATTTTTCTTTACACAAACCACCAATTATCACATGAAGCTTATCTTTAAAAGCATTTAGATAGCTTGAAGTTTTCTCTAATACATCTTCTTTTTCAATATCTTCTATATAAAAAAGATCTATTTTCCCTTCTTTTTCAAATTTTATTACCGCTACGACAACTCCTTCAACTGTATTTTCATTTTCAAAGGCATTAACAGCATGAAAACCGGCATAATTATTTGTTTGAAATATCTTTTCTATTAAGTAAGGCAAATCTTGATAACCATATTTTGGATGGATAGAGAAAAGCAGAAAATCATAAACATCAAATCTTTTATCTATCTTATCTTTTAATTCTCTAAGAGCAAAGAAAAAAGATTTTTTATTTGAAGAAAAAACTTCTACTATCATCTTACTCCCATTTTTCAAATCTTACCGTCACAATAGCCCATTGGATTTGATTTATATTTATTGGATTAAACTTCCATTTCTTTAAATATTTTATAACAGCTGTATCTATCTCTGTATCTCCTGTAATATTAATTAATTCCACTTTTTCAACGTTTCCGGATGGGTTAATCCATATTTTGGCTTTTACTGACGGTTGTGATATGGATGATGTAAGCTTAGGTGAAGGTGGCTTGTATAATAAACTTCTGCTTAATGCCGTTCCTTCCGCTGACTTATCCATATTTGATATTTTTTGCCCAAAAGATAGACTTTCTTCTTGATTTGATTTTTGCATCCCAGACCCTTCCGGATTTTTACCAATCTGGCTTAAAAGTTTTAGATTTTCATCTTCAATCTTTAATGTTTCTTTTTTTATAGGAGATTCTTGAGGTTTATCTTGAATTTTTTCTGTCGGCGTTGTTTTTGATGTAGTCTCTTTTTTCTCTATTTGATTTACTTGAGGCTTGTTAACCAGAAGACCTTTTTTCTCTTCATTTACAATAGGATTTTTAACTTTTACTTCTTCTCTTTTGTCTGAACCGATATTTTTTTTAACTTCTACTTTTTCTATTTCTTTTCTTATTTCCTCAATTTTAATCTCAATGGGTTTTTGAGTATCTATACTTAAAGTCGGAAATGGAACGATTTTTAGAAAAATGTATAAGATAATGTGAATTATTAGCGATACTTGAATTCCAACTATTAAAACTATCTTATCTTCGTATACCGAGATTTGCATACTTTAGCCGTGTGTCGTTAAATAACGAAATATTAAATACAAAACTCCGATAAATATTAATACTTTTATTATGCTTCTAAAAGCAAAACCAACCAATTTCATTACTAAATATGCTACAATAAGGACTATTATAAGTTTTATAAACTCTATATCATTCATCACCTAATCCTCTTTGTGTATAAGTCCTATTAGTTTGGAAAAAATTATAAAATTCTTCAGTTTGTTGTTTACCGACAAAAACTCCTCAACGGCATCATTCTGGGCATAGCGAAGAATCTCTTCTTTTCTGTTTATTCCTTTCAAATAACATTAAAAAAGAGATTTTTTGGCTTTGCAGTCTCAGGATGAAGGACAAAAGTAATTTATCCTATTCTCTTAATTATCTCTTCTGTCATCTCTGCAGTGTTCACTCTTTTAGTGCCAGGAGACCAGATATCGCCTGTTCTGTATCCATCTTCAAGAACTTTTTCTACTGCTCTTTCTATGTCTCTTGCAGCTTCTGGAACTTTGCATGTTATTTCAAGCATCATTGCTGCAGATAAGATTGTTGCTATTGGATTTGCAATTCCTTTTCCTGCTATATCTGGTGCTGAACCGTGGATTGGCTCATAAAATGCATATCTTTCTCCAATGCTTGCAGATGGAAGCATTCCAAGACTACCGGTTAAAGCTCCGGCTTCATCAGATATAATATCTCCAAAAATGTTTCCGGTTACTATTACGTCAAAATCTTTTGGTCTTCTGATAAGCTGCATAGCACAATTATCTACATACATATGCTCAAGTTCTACGTCTGCATAGTCAGCATGAACTTCGTTTAGTACTTCTCTCCATAATCCGCTGACTTCTAAAACGTTTGCTTTATCTACGCTTGTAACTTTCTTTTTTCTATTTCTTGCAAGTTCAAAAGCAAGTTTAGCGATTCTTTTGACTTCGTGTTCATAATAAATCATTGTGTTATATCCAACTCTTTCACCATTTCTAACTTCTCTTCCTCTTGGCTCTCCAAAGTAAACATCTCCTGTTAATTCTCTTAAAACTACCAAATCAACCCCTTTAATAATTTCTGGCTTGAGCGGTGAAGCATCTAATAAAGGTTCGTATGCTTTTGCCGGTCTTATGTTTGCAAAAAGCTCAAGCTCCTTTCTGATTCTTAGCAATCCTTTCTCCGGTCTTTTGTCTGTTGGTAAGTTGTCCCATTTTTCACCACCTACAGCACCAAATAAAATTGCATCGCTTTCTTTACATATCTTTAATGTTTCTGGTGGCAAGGGGTCTCCTGTCTCATCAATAGCAGCACCACCAACAAGCCCAAATTTATACTCAAAAGTTAATCCATACTTTTTAGCTATTACATCAAGAACTTTTAATGCTGAGTCAATAATCTCCGGTCCAATTCCATCACCGGATAAAACTGCAATTTTAAAATGCTTTTTCATTTACATCCTCCTATTTATTTAAATTTTAAACTAATATCAAGCCATTTGGCAGAATGAATTACCGCTCCGGTTGATATAAAATCCGGTCCTGCTAATGCATAATCTCTTATATTTTCTACAGTTATATTTCCTGATACTTCAACAAGCTTTGATTTATCGATAAGTTTTACTGCTTTTTTTACATCTGTAGCAGACATGTTATCAAGCATGATAACATCAACAGGATTTTTTAATGCTTCTTCAAGTTGCTCAAAGCTTGAAACTTCAACTTCTATCTTAACCATTGGAGAGACTTTCTTTTTAATCTGATTTACTGCTTCTGTTATTGAACCAGCTAAAGCTATATGATTATCTTTTATCATTACCATGTCATAAAGTGCAAATCTGTGATTATCTCCACCACCAACTTTTACAGCGTACTTTTCAAAGGCTCTAAATCCTGGAGTTGTTTTTCTTGTGTCCAGTAGTCTAACACCTGTATCTTTTATTTTTTCTACGTATTTGTTTGTTAGAGTTGCTATTCCAGAAAGTCTTTGAACTATATTTAAGCTTAATCTTTCAGCTTTTAAAATGCTTTTACCACTGCCATAGACTATAGCTAAAATATCTCCTTTTTTTATAGATACTCCATCTTTTACAAAATTTTCAAGCTTACAATCACCTACTAAATTATAAACTTCCTTTGCAAACTCAATTCCGGCTAATACTCCTTCTTCTTTTGCAATCATGTAAGCTTCTATGTATCTATCTGTGTCTAAACTATCTGTTGTTATATCCTGGTGTCCTATATCTTCTTCCAAAAACTCTAAAAGCTTTTTTCTAACGAAATTTTTATCCAGCATCTTAAAACGGTTTCACAATTACTAAAATCACTATTAAAATTAACAATACCGTTGGTATTTCGTTGTATATTCTGAAAAATTTGCCAGATTTATCGCATGCATCTCTTTCAAACTTTCTTCTAACATATTCATTATGAAAGAAATAAGCTATCAAAACCGCCACTAATGTTAACTTTGCATGAAGCCATCCGCCGGATTTAAAAAGTTCTGGGTTCATAAATATCATGCTTAAACCTGTGATTAGAGTGATAACAAACGCCGGAATACCGATTACATAAAAAAGTCTCTTTTCCATTACCTTAACAATCTTAACAAACTCTTTATTATCTTTGTTTTCTGCATGATAGACAAAAAGCCTTGGTAGATAAAACAAAACCGCCATCCAAGAAACCATAAAGATTATATGTATAGCTTTTATCCATAGATACATTTGCAAACTCCTAAGTGTGTTTGTTTATATATTATAATATACGAAAGCACGGAGATATAATAATTGATGAGGATATATTTTTAAGTGAAAACACTTTACCATTCTCTTTAAATCCTTAGGTGCAAAGTTAAAAATTCCAAACTTTAGAACTATACACTATAAGATATAAAATTAAAAGAAATAAAAAGTGGTTGAAAATACACGTAAGCATTAGATTCAACAAGTAAACAACTTATTGATATACAAATTACTCAGGAAAACGTACATGAAAAGCAAAATAATTAGTAGAAAATGCATTTAGAAATTTAGAAGAAAAAGGTAAAAGAATTTTTAAAGTACTTGCAGATAAAGGATATGATGCACGAGATTTCTATGATTTTATCAAAAGAATAGGCGCTATTGCTGGAATTATACCAAAAAAATTCAAAAACAAAGTTTAATGGTTGTGAGATTTGGAGAGCATGTTGTAAGTAGAAATTAGATAACATCAAAACCGAGATATTTTTAAAAGCTATGCTTATTAATAGGCTTTTAACAATGAATTATTAGCTTAGTGTATAATTAATTAAAGAAAAGCAATAAAACGTATGCAAAAAAATAAACTATTCTATGATTTTCTATTATTAGACAAAGTGATTGATATTTATGTTTGAAAAACTATCAAAAATCTTTATAAAACTGCCACATGTGATTTAAAGGTCCATGTCCATGCCCAATATCTAAAGAGTGTTTAATTGCGTTGTAAACATAATTCTTTGCATTCTTTACAGCATCTAAAAGACTGTATCCTTTTGCAAGGTATGAAGAGATTGCAGCAGATAAAGTACAACCTGTTCCATGCGTATTTTTTGTGTTTATTCTTTCTGATATAAGATACTCAAATCTGTTTCCATCATAAAACACATCGATAACTTTATCACCCTCACCATGACCGCCTTTTAAAAGTACTGCATTAGCACCATCTAAGTAAAGTTTTTTACAAGCTTTTTCTACATCTTCTAAGGACCTTATTTTAAATCCTGTCAAGCTTTCAGCTTCAGGAATGTTTGGAGTGATTAAAACTGCTAACGGGATTATTTTTTCTTTTAAAATTTGCTTGTCGGCAACTTTTAACAACGGGTCTCCAGACTTAGACCTCATCACAGTGTCAACCACTAAATTTGGAATTTTAAAATCTTTTACAGCTTTTGCCACTGCTTCAACTATACCGGCATTTGATAGCATTCCAGTTTTTGCAGAATCTACGCCTATATCTTCCACAACTACTTTTATTTGGTCGTATACTACTTGTGACGGCAGATCGTACACACCAAAAACACCAACAGTGTTTTGAGCTGTGATGGACGTAATAGCAGACATTCCATATACGCCCAAAGATGTCATGGTCTTTAAATCTGCTTGAATGCCTGCACCACCGCCACTATCAGAGCCAGCAATTGTTAAAGCTTTAGGAATTTTTCTCATCTATTAATCATCAAAGTTGCTTGGAAGTATTTTTGAATAATTAATTTCTGCTTTTGAGCCTTCAAGCCATGGCTTCCTACCATAAACTAAAACCTCTTCCGCTTCAACGTTTTCAAACCAAGCACCGGCTAATTTAGTTTTTCTAAAATCACTATAGCTAAATTTTGTCATTACAAAAGAAGCTTTTTGAAAATCTGATCCTCTTACATTAGAATGTCTCATATCTACATAATCAAACACAGCTTCTGTAAATTTACAATCTTCGAGTCTAACGTTTAACATATTGGCATTTTTAAAATTACCTTTAGATACATCGCTTACTAAAATGGCTGTTCTAAATAAGTTAGCATTTTCAAAATTTGCATTTCTTAGGTTTACTCTTTGTAAAACTGCTTTGTGTAAGTTTGCATCTTTCAAATTTGTATTTTCAAAATTAGCATCAGCAATAAAAGCACCCTCTAAATTTACACCTTCTAAATTTGCATTTTTCAAATTTGCACCGGTAAAAGTTGCATTTGATAAGTCTAATCCAGATAAGTCAATTCCTTCTAAGTCCATAAAAGAAAAGTCTAAATCTTTCCCTTCTTTTATTAATTTTTCTATTTCTTCTCTTGTAAGCTCCATAACTTTACCTCTACTTAATCAATTGATTTATAATTGTATTTTAAAACTTCGGGTAAGAAATTCAGTAAAAGCAGGAGATTCTTCGCACGGCTGCAGAATGACAAATAAGATTACCCTTTTTCTGATGCTTATAACCTTTGACTGTCATCTTGAGGATGTAAGTCCAAAGGATCTCCTTCTTAAGTTTTATGAAAATCTCCAATTTCTCACCCCAAGATATTAATTGATTTATAATTATATTTTAAATCCTTTGGAGTGCAATATGATAGGATGCATACTTTTAGCAGGCGGGAAAGGTAATAGGTTTGGTGCAAAAAAACAATTTTTAGAAATAAATGGTTTAAAGATTTTTGAATACTCTTTAAAAACAATAGAAAAAGTGGAAGAGATAGATTTTGTAGTGGTTGTTTTACCAAAGGAAGATTTGGATATCGAGATAAAATCTTCTAAAAAAATAATAAAGGTCGAATGTGGTAGTGAAAGACAGTTTTCTGTATATAATGGCTTAAAAGCAATTGCAGATTGTGATATTGTGGCAATTCATGACTCTGCACGTCCTTTTGCTACTGTAAACATGTTCAGAGATGGGATTAAAAACGTCAAAGCTGGCTGGGATGGTTCTATTACTGCTTATAGGTCTCCGGATACAATAAAGAGAGTGGTAGATAATAAAATTGTTGAAACTTTAAATAGAGATGAGATTTATGTGGTTCAAACACCCCAAGTTTTTGATTTTAAAAAGCTCTTAAAAGCTCATGAGTATGCATTAGACAATAATATTTTAGCAACAGATGACTCAGCTTTGATGGAAAAGCTTGGTTATAGAATTACTGTAAATGAGGGCAGTTTTTTTAATTTTAAGATTACTTATTTGAAGGATTTAGAGATTGTCGAATGTTTTATCAAAAGTGAAAAAGTGAAGGATTGATGGATGTCGGGGACAGTTGCTCGTACACATCTAAGTTAACAATTACACTATTTTTTCATTCTGAAGCCGTGGGAATGGTTTCCTGTTATTGTTTCCTTCCTTTCAAAACACATTAAAACATAAGATCCTTCACTTCGTTCAGGATAACAAAGAACGACCCAATGGTGTCATTCTGAGCGTTAGCGAAGAATCTCCTAATTTCATTTTCAAAAGAACATTAAAAAATGAGATCTTTCACTGCGCTGCCGGATGACGGAAAGGCAAACTTACAAAAATTTTTACAGCACTCTCTAAATATGGTTGTAAATAATATACAAATATTATTTGTCTTTTTTCAAGCCATCACATAATCTGGTGTTTTGTCTTGAATCAATCTCTTATTTAGCTTTTGTATTGAATAGCAAAACGAAGAATGAGACCATGTTAAAGGACATACAGATAACGGCTCTCCTGTGAATGGATGGAACTGCTCTGCCAACAATCCAGCCTGAGTTTTTCTCTTTATTGCCCAGTTAATTAGCTGAAATGCCCTATCAAACAAACCAACCTGCGTATACCAGTTAGCAAGCCATAAAGTAGTTATTATCCAAGGATTTCCTGGTGTATCATCAGACACTTTATGATAGTAATCGTTTTCATACCTTGCAAGACCGCCAATGCCATTTTTTATCCAGAGCCTATCCTCTACTGCCCTTACAGTATTAACCATTCTATAATCTTCCGGGGCTATTACGCCAAATTCATGAACAATAAGCAAACTACTTTCTACAATTTTATCCTTAATAATATTTCCATTTTTATCTCTGTATATTCCTCTTAAAAATCTTCTTTCTTCTTCATCATAAAGATATGTCAAAATTCCATTCCTAATTTCATCAGCTTTTTGATTGTACAAAACAGACTCTTCTTTATTTCCTACAAGTATAGCAAGCTTGGATGCAGCAATCAAACCTGCGTATACTGTTGATGCTGTATAAGTAAAAATACCTCTTCTTTCTTCCCATAAATCATAGCTTTCAAGGGGAAGGTTTAACTGTGGGTCTGTATACTTAACCATAAAGTTTGCAGCCTTTCTGACAAATCCGTTATACATATAGTCTACAAACTCAATATCCTTGCTATTTAAATAATGATTGTATAAAGCAACAATCACCAAAGCTGTCTCATCTTCTTGGATTGGAAGTTGATAATTTTCATCATCATCACACCAAGGATGCCATGATGAACCTGCAGTTCCATCTGGAGAATATTTATGAAGAAGATAACCTTCATCTGTTATATGTTGTTTACAAAATTTAAAAAATCTCTGTGTTAAGTTTGTATATCCTGCATTATCAAGAGATATAACGATAAAAGCACCATCCCTTGGCCAAAGATAGCTGTAATGGTCTTTGTTAAACTTATAAATCGATGTATCGTTTGCAGCAACGATAGCACCGTTATTGTCAAAGTGAGCACGAATGATCAAAAGACTTTGATAGTATAGGTCTTTTATATTTTTAGATAAAGCCGGCAGTAGCCTGCCTTTTGTCTTTATCCAACCTTGCCAAAACTCCTGCGTCTCTTCAAGTAAATGATCTAAACCTTCATTGCTTACTTTATTTTTCAATTTAACTATATCATCATAACGATGACCAACCAAAAGATAGTAGTAAGCTGTTTTACTTTCAAAAGGTTTTAGATTTTCAACTACCGCCCAAGCACTATCAATCTCTCCTTGAACTATCTTATTTCTGCTTAAATGACCTCTTTCAATCTCTAACCAAGAGCCGGATGCATGATTTTTCTTTGAGACTGTATATTCAAAATTGCTACTTTGAGACGAGATATAAATATACGTTGCGCCTTTGTAATGAATCAAGCCTTTTAATTTTGGGTCAAAGTAAGCAGTATTACCAATTTCAGATTCATTTAACTTAAATCCATGATAAAAAAATATTTTTACTTCCTTTTCTTCTTCTGTTAAATTTGTAATCCGGATTTGGTGAATTAAGATATCTGAATATTTATGAATAGCTGATTTAAAGTTTAGTTTAATGCCAAGCTCGTCAGATTTAGCTTCTAAATTTGCAACCAATGAATTTTCACAGTAGCTAAATTTTTTCTCCCAAGAGTCATCAATCCATTTAAACCTACCATTTACATATACACCAATAGAGTTTGCCTCTGAGTTTAGATGATTATACATTCCAACGTAAGGAAAGTAAAAGTCTCTAATAGCAAAGTTTTCATCTATATTAACAAAAAATTTTCCATTACTCAGCACTATCTCTTTCATAGATTGACCTTACCTCTTTGTCTGTTAAATGTTTAAATTGATGTGGCTTTAAGTTTTCAATAGAAATGTTATCTATTTTAACACGGACAAGCCTTTTTACTTTATGATTAAATTTACTTACATATCTTCTTAAGATTCTTTTTTTTCCGCTATGAATTTCAAAAAGTAGCCACGTACTATCTTTTGTGTGTTTTAAGATTTCAACTTTATCTGGCTTAAAAAAGCCGTCTTCTAAAACGGCTCCTTTTTTCATCTGATTTAGTGTTTCTTTATCAACTTTTGGAACTACTTCTACGTGATAGACTTTTTTAATTTCGTGCTTTGGATGGGCAATTTTGTTTGCAAACTCACCGTCGTTTGTTAGGATTAAAAGACCTTCACTGTTATAATCAAGCCTTCCAACAGGAAATAGATTTTCTTTGATATTTACCTCTTTAAGCAAATCTGTTAGTGTTTTTCTGCCAAACTTATCTTTTCCAACTTCTGAAAGATAGCCAACAGGTTTGTAGATTTTTATATAAATCTTTTTTTCTACCGGTTTTATGATATTACCTTCAACTTCTACTATATCTTTTTCTGGGTTTATCTTAGCTCCCAAGTCTTTAATGATTTCTCCATTTACTTTAATCTTTCCTTCTTTTATAAGCTCATCTGCCTTTCTTCTGCTACATATTCCACTTTGTGCTATATATTTATTCAATCTTGCTTTCATCTTTAACAGCCTTTGTAAAATTTTTAATTATATAATATACACATCTTGAGTGAGAAATTAGCAGTTTTTATAAAATTTAAAAATGAGATCCTTCAACCTTACGGTCTCGAGATGATGGAGAAAACAAAAACATGTTATTAATTCCTTATTTGTCATTCTGCAGCCAGCGAAGAATCTCATGTTTTTGTTGAATTTCTCACCCGACGTATTCTTTCTGTAATTAGAGAATTAAGATTTTTGATTTAGTTAAAATTTTAAAGCATTCTTAATAAATAAATCGGATTAATAACATATTTTACCGTTGCAATTTAGATTAAAATATTTAATAATTTGTTAATAGGAGGTAAAAAGTTTTGACAATTTTAGCCTTTTTAGTAATGCTTGGAGTACTGATTACGATACATGAATTTGGACATTTTCTTTTTGCGAGGATGTTTGGCGTAAAAGTAGAAACATTCTCCATAGGCTTTGGACCACCAATATTTAGATGGAAAGGAAAAGAAACAGAGTATCAAATAGCACTTATTCCGCTTGGTGGATACGTAAAAATGTATGGCGAAGATTCAATGACAGAGCCAGTACAAGGTGAAGTTAATAAAGAAGCCTACAACGACCCAAGGTCTTTTCATTCAAAAGCAAGATGGCAAAAAATGTTAATAGCATTTGCTGGACCACTCTTTAACATAATTCTTGCAATAGTTTTATTTATAGCTGTTTACGCAATAGGTATAAAAGAACCAGCGTATTTAACACAGCCACCGGAAATAGGATATGTTGAGAAAAACTCTATTGCTGAAAAAATAGGACTACAGCCGTTTGATAAGATTTTAAAAGCAAACGGTGAAGAAGTTAAAAATTGGAAAGATTTAACAATTAAATTAGCAATGAAATCTGGTAAAAATATAGATATAGAGTTTTTAAGAAATGGTAATGTCTATAAAGTATCCGCTACGCTTCCAGAGGATATGACAAAGAATTCCTTTGGTATTTCTCCAATAATAGAGCCAAAGGTTGGTAAAGTTTTGCCAAATACACCGGCAGAAAAAGCAGGTTTAAAAGAAGGGGATATTATTATTGCTATAAATGGAAAGCCAATAAGGACATGGTTCGAATTTACAGACTTTATGTCTAATTTAAACGAAAAAAGAGATATTAACCTTCTTGTTAAAAGGGATGGAAAAGTTATTTCTTTAATGATAACACCAGAATACAATCAAGAGCTTAAAAAATATACGATAGGAATATCTCCAAAATTTCAAGTAAAGACCATCCAGTATCCTTTAGATCAAGCAATATTAAAAGCATTTGATAAGACAAAAGAGTTAACAGTATCAATATATAAGGTGATAGCCGGTTTATTTACAGGTGAGGTGTCATTCAAAACCCTTGGTGGTCCTATCTCTATTGCTAAATTCTCGGGAGAAGCATTAGAAACTGGAATTACAACATTCTTATTTGCAATGGCTTTTATGTCTTTACAGCTTGGATATTTAAACCTACTTCCTATTCCAGTCCTTGATGGCGGATTAATATTTATTCTTTTAATAGAAAGTATTATCAGAAGACCACTTCCAGAAAAGGCAAAAGAATATTTAGCATACATAGGCTTTGCGCTTCTTGGTAGCTTAATGATATACGTCATTTTTAATGATATATTAAGAGCTATACAATGAATATAGAAAATATATTTTTATATATGGAGTAAAAATGGCTACAAGAGCTGGAATCATCGTTTTAAGTGGGACTTTAGATAAAGTAATGCCTGCTTTTATAATTGGGACTACAGCTGCAGCTATGGGTATGGAAGTTGGGATGTTTTTTAGCTTTTATGGATTAAATGCAATTCATAAAGAAAAACATAAAAATTTAAAAGTTTCTCCGGTAGGAAATCCTGCAATGCCTATGCCTGTTCCTGTGCCACAGATACTAACAATAATGCCGGGTATGATGGATTTTGCAACATCTATGATGAAAGGAATGATGGAAAAACATAAAGTCCCATCTTTAAAGCAACTAATCCAACAAGCAAAAGATTTAGAGATAAAATTATATCCATGCCAGACAGCAATGACTCTCTTTGGCTATACAGTTGATGACTTAATAGAAGGTGTAGAAAAACCGGCCGGAGCTGCAACTTTTTTAAGCTTTGTAAATGCAGGTGATAAATCAATAGTTTTGAATTTTTAATTATTTAGTATACGTCGGATGATAAATTCAATAAAATAGGAGATTCTTCGCACGGTTGCAGAGTGACAAATAAGGCAAATTGTTAACGTACTTTTACTTTCTTTGTCATCCTGAGGACTTTAGCCCGAAGGATCTCTTTTTTGATTTTTTTGACTTGAAAAGAAAAAACATGAGATTCTTCGCTTTGCTCAGAATGATGTCTTTCGTAGGACTGACCTTCTCCCTATTTTGCGTTTCTAAAGTTGTTGATAAGTTCACAGAGAAATAAAGAAAAGGGCTACTTTAAAACTTGTCAACCAAAATCCCTTTCATTGACTTCCTAACAGAGACTTGGTTCAATTCAAAGGTTTCCATCAGACTGAGTATAGCTTTCTTTGTAATAATTAACAAAGCAATGAATTAAGAGATTATTACGATGTTTTGGATTAAAAATTGAACTCGGGGTGTAAACCCCGAGTTAGGAATTATTTAGATATTTTTAAAATCCATATCCTGGTTGTATTTTTCCTGCAAGTTCTTCTAATCTTTCAATTCTTTCTTCTGTTGGTGGGTGAGTTGAAAATAATTTCATTATGAAATCTCCGCTAAGTGGATTGACAATCATCATATGAGCGGTTCCTGGATTGATTTCTTGTGATGCTATTTCTTGTGTCTGTGGATTGTGCGCTATTTCTTCTAACTTTCTTAAAGCATTAGCTAAACATAAAGGACATCCTGAGATTTTTGCTCCTGTCTCATCTGCTAAAAATTCTCTTGAGCGAGATATTGCCATTTGTATTAAAGTTGCTGCTAAAGGAGCAACTATAAGTAAGATTATAGAGCCTATTATTGATGCAATTGGATTGTTATTTTCTTTATCATTTCCGCCAAGGAACGCAATGTAATAAGCCATATTGGCAAGCATAGAAATTGCTCCACCAATAGTTGCAGCTATTGAAGAAATAAGTATGTCTCTGTTTTTAACGTGTCCAAGTTCGTGAGCTAAAACACCTCTCAGTTCATCTTTGTTTAAAATTTGTAAAATACCAGAAGTTACAGCTACAGCTGCATGGTTAGGGTCTCTTCCTGTTGCAAAAGCATTTGGAACAGCTATCGGTGCTAAATAGATTTTTGGTTTTGGAATTCCAGCTCTCCTTGCTAAATCTTCAACCATTTCATGAAGCCAAGGTGCTTCTTCGTACAAAATCTCTTTTGCTCCATACATAGCCAGAGCTAATTTATCAGAAAAGAAATAGCTGAAAAAGTTCATAAATAATGCTACTACAAACGCAATTATCATACCTTGCTTCCCAGCTACTAAATGACCAATGGCAAGAAATAAACCTGTTAAAACTCCTAAAAGTAAAACTGTTTTCAGCTGATTTGCCATTCTTTAAAATCCTCCTATTTCTAAAATGCTATATAAATAATAAAACCGAGGTAGATATTTTTCAACCTATCTCGGTCATATTTTTAAAAGTGTTTTCTCTATTAGTTATTAATGAACTTCCGGATTTATTACGTCTCTGCCAGATTCACTACCACTTTGTCCGTAAAGTTTTTGTGCCAATCTGTTAGCAACATTTTGTAATTTATCTAATGCAGTTTGAATTTGTGTTCTATCGTTAGATTCAATAGCTTTTTTAGCTTCAGATATTCTATTCTCTGCTTCTGAAATCTCTTCTGGTGTAAATTTAGCTTTGTTTTCATTGAATGTCTTTTCAAAGCTGTATACTAAAGCATCGAGTTGGTTTCTTAATTCAATTGTTTCTTTAAACTTCTTGTCTTCCTCTTCATGTTTTTTAGCTTCTTCGATTAGTTTTTCGATATCTTCCTTGGTTAATCCGCTTGATGGTGTAACTGTTATAGATTGTACTCTACTTGTTGCCTTATCTGTAGCTGTAACATGTAGTATACCATCTGCGTCTATATCAAAGCACACTTCTATTTGAGGAACTCCTCTTGGTGCCGGTGGAATATCAGTTAATCTAAAGCTACCAAGCAATTTATTTTCTCTGGCAATGCTTCTTTCACCTTGGTATACTGCAATTTCAACAGTTGTTTGGTTGTCAACTGCTGTTGTAAACATTTCACATTTTTTAGTTGGTATAGGAGTGTTTCTTGGTATTAAAACTGTCATTACACCACCAAGTGTTTCTATACCAAGAGATAGTGGTGTTACGTCAATTAATAATACATCTTTAACTTCTCCGGATAATACTGCACCTTGGATTGATGCACCTACAGCAACAACTTCATCAGGGTTAACTGATTTGTTTGGCTCTTTTCCAAAGAATTCTCTAATCTTTTGTTGTACCAATGGTATTCTTGTTGAACCACCAACTAATACAACTTCATCTATATCTGATGAAGTTAGTTTTGCCGCTTCAAGAGTTCTTTTTACAATTTCCATAGTTCTATCAACAAGATCCTTTATCATTTCTTCAAGTCTTGCTCTTGTTAATTTCTTTTGTAGGTGTAAAGGTTGGTTGTTGTTTGGGTCTATTGTAATAAATGGTAAGTTAATTTCTGTTTCCATTTTGAAAGATAACTCTTTCTTAGCTTGCTCAGCTGCTTCTTTTAATCTTTGGAATGCTGTTTTATCATTTCTTAAATCAATACCATGCTCTTTTTTAAACTCGTCTACTAGCCAATTTATGATTCTTGCATCAATGTCAGAACCACCAAGGTGAGTATCACCATCTGATGCTTTTACTTCAATAACACCATCTCCGCCTTCAAGGATAGAAACGTCAAATGTACCACCACCAAAGTCATAAACAAGAATTTTAATATCTGATTTTTTATCAAGACCATACGCAAGTGCCGCTGCTGTTGGCTCGTTGATGATTCTTTTAACTTCCAATCCGGCAATTTTACCTGCGTCTTTTGTTGCCTGTCTTTGTCTTTCGTTAAAGTAGGCAGGTACTGTAATTACAGCTTCTGTTACTTTTTCTCCAAGATATGCCTCAGCCGCCTCTTTTAATTTTTTGAGAATCTGTGCTCCTACTTCTTCTGGTCTTACAATTCTACCGGCATTAGGAACGTTAAATGCAGCATCACCTTTATCATCCGCAACTACCTTGTAAGGAACGTTTTTTATTTCATTTAATACTTCATCATACTTTCTTCCAATAAATCTTTTAGATTCATAAATTGTATTTTCTGGGTCTAATACTGCTCTTCTTTTTGCAGGCTCTCCTACCAAAATCTCTCCTTCTTTTGTCCAAGATACAATAGATGGAGTTGTTCTAAATCCTTCTTGGTTTGCAATAACAACTGGTTCGCCACCAATAACTACAGAAACAACAGAGTTAGTTGTTC
>GG748566.1_pt2 | contig 15684 bp, 19 predicted proteins | sample 429578 | NCBI scaffold set GG748486.1
ATTTTATAGCAAAATTCCACCAAGGAGGCAAAAATGCAAAAATCTAATCTTTATTTTACAATATTTCAAAAAATCTCTGAGCATCTAACTATACTTTTAAATATTTCAAACACTCCTATTCTTACACTTGCCAGATTTCTAATTTATCCTTCTATTCAATCTTGGCATCTGTTTAGAAAATCAAAATCAGAAAGAGTTTATAAAATCCTTAGAGAAGCTAAGAAGAATCACGATTACTATGATACTTAAAATTGTTCTTGGAAGAAAGGAAAACTTATAGCATATGGTACACAAGATTAAGCAGAGCAAAAACTAAAAAGATAAAAAGAGTTTCAGGAAAAATGCATTGGGTAAAAAGAAAGAGGAAAATATACAGCAAGCATTTAAAGACATTAAATAAGACATAAAATGAGTAAATGGTTTAGATTTTTGACTGAAAATTTTGAATTTATAGGAGATAAAGGTTATAAAGGATGTAAATATGTTAAAGTATGTGAAGATAAACAAGAAAAGAGTAAAAGACAAATTATTGAAGCGGTAAATTCTCAGATAAAGAACTTCAATCTTGTAAGTAGATGGAGAAAGATTAAAACTTTTGTTGCTTATCTATATGCATATGCTATTGGTTATAGCTTTTTTAGAAAAAGTAAACTATGGAGGTAATTTCTCATCCAAGGTATATTTAATTATTTAAATATTTAAATACCTTTTAAATACCTTGAGCGAGAAATTAGCGGTTTTTATAAAATTTAAAAATAAGATCCTTCTGCATTATAGCCTCAGGATGACAGGGAAAGCGAAAGTATGTTAACGATTGCCTTATTTGTCATTCTGCAGCCGGCGAAGAATCTCATACTTTTATTGAATTCCTCACCCGATATATTATATTACAATGCTTTTATAATATTACGAATTCAAATAAATCGGAATTTTTCCAAACAGGTATGACTTATACAAATAACAATTTACTTTTTCACTTTCTCGTCTGTCTTTAAAATAAAATTATCAACAACATCCAAAATGTCTTCACCAACGTAATCAGCCGTGGTTGTGTCTACATATTTCATACCTTGTCCTGTTTTTACAAGAGCTGCTTTTACGCCTTCTTTATGTGCAGCCAAAATATCATTCTCTTTATCACCTATTAAAAAAGACTTTGTAGGATCGACACCGAATTCTTGAATAGCTTTCCTTATCATTCCACTTTCCGGCTTTCTACAATCACATTTAATAGCGTATTTTTCAACTATACCATCCTCATGATGTGGACAATAATAAACCTTTTCTATTTTTATTCCTTCCTTTTCAAACTCTTTTAACATAAATTCAGTAAGTTTTAAAAAATCCTCTTCTGTATAATAGCCTACAGCTATTCCAGATTGATTTGTAACGATAAAAAGTTTATATCCTGCATCTTGAAGTTTTTTTAAAGCTTTAAAAACATTTGGATAAAACTCAAAATCTTCAATTCTATAGACATACGCTTTATCAACGTTTATAACTCCATCTCTATCTAAAAATACTGCTTTCATCTACAAACCCTTAATTTTATCCACCGCTCACAGGTGGGATGATTGCAATCATATCGTTATCTTGTAAATTATAGTCCATAGTCTCATAACTTTCATTTACAGCAAACATAGACCTTTTTAAAATATCTTTAATATCTGGATATTTATTGACCAACGTATCAATTAAATCTTTTAGTGTTTTTCCTTCAAATTTTATCTCTTCTTCGTTTTTTCCAACTTTATCTTTGACTTGTGAAAAATACAAAATCTTAACCTTCATACTTAACTTCCCATTCTGTGATGAGATGAGACCCTCTCATAAAATGAGCCCTAAGTTTAAGTTTTACAATTTCTTCTAAGGATTTAAATCCTTCACCACCGACCAATGTAGGAGTATCTGCTCCACCTACTATAAAAGGCATATGGATGATTCTTATCTCATCTACCAAACCATTTTTTATTAGGTTCCAGTTTAAAGTAGACCCGCCTTCCACCATTAAATTACGGATTCCTCTGTTGTATAGAATATCCATCATTTTGACTAAATCTACTTCTTCTTTCCCAGCTATAATTACTTCAACTTTTTCAGATAATGCTTTTACTCTAACTTCTGGTGCTTTTTCTGTTGTGACAATGATAGTTGGAGAATCTTTTTTAAGAATGTTTGCATCCAGCGGAATATCGGCTGTTGATGTTGGTGTTATTCTTGTTGGATTTTTTCCTGATACATACCTTACTGTGAGATATGGATTGTCTGTTCTGATAGTTTCTGCTCCTACCATTATGCCATCAACTTTTGCCCGTGTTTCGTGAAGATATCGATTAGCTTCTTCATCCATAAATTTCATGATTTCTTTTGAAGAAACACCTTTACTAAGTGTTAGCTTGCCATCTACCGTAACTTCAGATACAATTATTACGTAAGGTCTTTTCATGATTTCCTCTTAGTCGTAGTCTTTGTTATACTTGATGTATAAGTATACTATCCTTTTTAATAAAGAAAGGGTAGTTAACGCTGTTATTACTACAAATCCAAACTCAAGACCACCAAAGATTTTAAAATATTCAAATATAGAGAAAATTATTATTGTAAGCAGTGTCTCCGGTCTTCCAAAAAATCCTACGCCTTCTAATGGGTCATCTATCTTTCCTTTTGTTCTGTTAGAAAAGCCGATTTCTGCGTATGCAACAGGTTTTATAAATGTGTGAAGCATATTTGCTGTTATTGCTATTGCTGTTAAATAAGGTGTTGAGTATGTGATACCAATAAAAAATAGTAAAAAACCATCTACAAATTTGTCAGCAAGCCAGTCAAACACTGCACCAAACTTAGATGCCTTTTCTCTTTCTCTTGCAACGACGCCGTCCAAAAGGTCAAAAAATCCACTTATAAATAGTAGTGTTGCACCAAGAAGCGGCTTTTCTTTAAAGAAAGAAATTGCGGCAAAAACTCCGATGATAACAGATATTATGGTTATAATGTTTGGTGTGATTTTGGTCCTCCTTGCAAGGAGAACCCCAACCGGTTCATATACTTTTTTTAACTGCTTTCTTTTTGATGTTAAGTTCATTTATTAAATCCTGATAATTTTTATAAACCTCTTCCGCCAAGCCAAGGCATCATTTTTCTTAAATCTTTTCCTACTTTTTCCACCGGATGTTCTTCATCTTTTTTGACAAGTGCGTTAAAGTGTGGTCTGTTAGCCACGTTTTCTAAAATCCATTCCTTAGCAAATTTGCCTTCTTGAATTTCTTCAAGTATTTTCTTATAAAGAGGTTTTACAGCTTCGTAAACTCTCTTTCCTCTTGTAACATCACCGTATCTTGCTGTATCAGAAATAGAGTATCTCATTCCGGAGATTCCATATTGATATATTAAATCAACAATAAGTTTTAATTCATGTAAACATTCAAAATATGCAACCTCCGGTTGATATCCAGCCTCTATTAATGTTTCAAATCCTGCCTTTATTAAAGCTGTAGCTCCACCGCATAAAACTGCTTGCTCTCCGAACAAGTCTGTTTCTGTTTCTTCTTTAAATGTTGTTTCAATCAATCCTGCTCTTGTTGCTCCAATTCCTTTTGCGTAAGCCATTGCTATTTCTCTTGCTTTTCCTGTAAAGTCTTGATAAACTGCAAACAATCCAGGAACACCTTTTCCTTCTTCGTACATCCATCTTACTAAATGACCCGGTCCTTTTGGTGCAACCAAAAATACATCTACATAAGATGGAGGAACTATTTGTCCAAAGTGTATGTTAAATCCATGTGCAAATGCAAGTGCATTGCCTTCGTCAAGGTTTGGCAAGATAGCCGATTGATATAATGCTGGTTGAACCGTATCCGGTGTAAGAATCATTATTACATCTGCTTTTTTTGCAGCCTCATCCGGTGAGTAAACTTCAAATCCTTCTGCTTTTGCCTTTTCAATAGACCTGCTACCAGCCAATAGACCGATTATAACTTTTATTCCGCTATCTCTTAGATTTAACGCATGAGCATGCCCTTGGCTACCGTATCCTATGATCGCAACCGTTTTATCTTTTAGATAGTCCAAAGATGCGTCTTCATCGTAATAAATATTTGCCATTTCTTCCTCCTATAAATTTTTTCTGTATATTATACGTTACTCAGACACTAAAGATTTAGCTTTTTTATTTTCTAATAAGGTTTTAAAGAGCTTTTCAGCTCCTTCTTCGGATAAAATCACAATATTTAAGTTTAAAGAGGCATTTCCTAAGTCTAAATCACTTTTTCCGTTTTTTGCTACAGAAACATACCTTGTTAAACTATCACCTCTTAAAGATGTAATTTTAACTTTATCATAATTTATAGGTTTATCTAATTTTACTTTAAAAGAAATCTGCTGCTGATTTAGATTTTTTAATCTAAAGAATTCTGAATTAGATAATGTTTTAAGTCTATCGTATATATCTTCTGCATAATTGACAGTTATACATTGAGAAGAGTAAAGACTGTTTACTTTATATGTTTTAAAACATACATTGTAAGCTTTTCCTTCCCAGCTTACAGATGGGTAAATTGTAAAAAGATAATCTTTCCCTTTTTGTATAGCTTCAGAAGATTCTAAATTTTGAGATAAAAATTGTGTAAAAACCTCACCATAGCCTTCTGGTAAATTTTCTACGCTTGTTTTAGCTATACCTATCTCTTGAGCAAAAGAAATAGTAGCTAAACTTAAAACTAAAAAAATATTAAAAGCTTTCATTTACTCTTTGTCTCCCTTTTCCATCTTTATGTTAGCAGACTCTCTAACCATAGCAAGAGTTCCGGTTCTTGACATTTCTTTAATGCCAAAAGGTTTAATAAGATTAATAAAAGCTTCTATCTTTTCACTATCTCCCGTAATTTCTACTGTGTAGCTATCTGTAGAAACATCTACAACTTTTGCTCTAAAAATAGAGACAAGCCTCATTATTTCATCTCTCATTCTGTCGTCAGCAGTGTATATCTTTATCAGCGCAAGCTCTCTTTCTATATGTGGCAAATCTGTAACATCTTTTACTTTTAGTGTTTCTATCAGTCTTCTAAGTTGTTTTATGATCTGTTCTATTACTCTTTCATCGCCTTCTACTACTATTGTAATTCTTGCAATGTCTGGCTCGTGGGTTCTGCCTACGGTTAGACTTTCTATATTATAGCCTCTGCCGGCAAAAAGTCCGGTTATCCTTGCTAAAACGCCAAAGTTATGCTGAACTTTTACGGTAATAACATGTTTTCTTATTACTTTTTCTGGCTCTGGTCTAACCTTTAAAACTTTAATATCGCTCATTTTTTACCCCACTAAGTACATAGTTTCTGCTTCGCCTTTTTGGTTAGGTGTTAATATCATTTCTCTGTAGCTTTTTCCTGCTGGTACCATTGGTAAAACATTCTCTTCCCTATCAACCACAAAATCCATTAAAACAGGTCTATCGTTTATTTCCATAGCTTTTAATAATACTTCCCTTACTTCTGATGGTTTTGTTGCTCTAAGACCTACTGCACCAAAACTTTCTGCCAATTTTACAAAATCCGGCTGAACAGATAAACATACGCTTGCATACCTGCTATCATAGAAAAATTGTTGCCACTGTCTTACCATTCCAAGAAATCCATTGTTTATTATGGCTATTTTTACCGGAACTCTATGCTGGACAGCGGTTGCTAAGTCTTGAACATTCATTATGAATGAACCATCACCTTCTATGGCAAATACCGTTTTATCCGGTCTTCCTATTTTAGCTCCAACAGCAGCCGGAAAACCAAATCCCATTGTTCCAAGACCGCCTGAGTTTAAAAACTGTCTTGAATATTTATATTTATAAAACATTGCAGCCCACATTTGATGTTGCCCTACGCCGGCAGAGATGACAGCCTCTCCATTTGTTATATTGTATATCTCTTCAATTACCGCTTGAGGTTTTATTATTTTATCAGACTTTCTGTAATTCAATGGGTGCTTTTCTTTCCATTCGTTAATCTGTTTAAGCCATTTCTCTCTTGCTTTAATCCATTCAACAGGTTTTTCTTCTAACTCTTTAATAAGCTTTCTTAAAACATTCTTAACATCACCAACGATTGGAACGTCAACTGTTATGGTTTTACTGATAGATGCTGGGTCTATATCAATATGAATGATTTTAGCCTCTGGTGCAAATTCATTAATCTTTCCTGTAACTCTATCGTCAAATCTTGCTCCTACAGCTATAAGTAAATCGCTATGATAAACAGCCATATTTGCGTAATATGTTCCATGCATTCCAAGCATATGTAGTGCAAGGGGGTCAGTTTCTGGAAATGCTCCTTTGCCCATATTTGTAGTAGTAACCGGTATTTGGGCTAAGTGTGCTAATTTATAAACTTCTTCTGCAGCATCTGAAAGGATGGCACCACCACCAACGTATAACACCGGTCTTGTTGCTTTTCTAATCAGCTCTGCAGCTTTTTTTATCTGAACTGGGTTTCCTTCTGTATGTGGGTTGTATCCGGGTAAAGATTCTCTAACTTCTTCATCTGTTGGCATTTTGTAAGTTGTTTTTTGTTGAGTTATGTCTTTTGGAATATCAACCAAAACAGGTCCGGGTCTTCCGGTTCTTGCTATATAAAATGCCTGCCTTAAAATAAGGGGTAGATCTTTTATATCAGTTACTAAGAAGTTATGCTTTGTGATTGGTCTTGTGATGCCTATAACGTCTGCTTCTTGAAATGCATCAGTTCCTATATAGTATCTTGGAACTTGACCTGTTATTGCAACAAGCGGAATTGAATCCATGTATGCGGTAGCCAATCCTGTAACAAGGTTTGTAGCTCCAGGTCCTGATGTGGTTATAACTACTCCTACTTTTCCGGTAGCTCTTGCATATCCATCAGCCATATGACATGCAGCCTGTTCATGTCTTGTCAGTACGTTTCTAAATGGGGCATCAAACAATGCATCGTAAACTTCCATTATTGCTCCACCGGGTAAACCAAAAACAGTATCAACGCCTTCTTTTATCAAAACATCAACTACTATATCTGCTCCTCTTTTTTCCTTAGTCATGATAAAAACTCCTTTTTAAATAAAAATCTTCTTTGAATGAATAAATATTATAAAGCTTTTTGAATAATTAGTATGATTTTTATGCATCGAGTGAGAAATTGGGTAAAAATAGGGGATTCTTTGCCAGCTGTAGAATAACAAGTAAAATTAACCTTTGATTCTCATCCTGAGGACGTAATTCTAAAGGATCACTTTTTTGATTTTTTGATTTGAAAAGAAAAAAAGAGATTCTTCACGGGCTACAGAAAAACACTTTAGAGACATAAAGGCAGAAGATTCTTCTCAAGGCTTTAAAACTTAGTTAGATTTGGAACGCTTTCTATTTTCTTTATCTTTCCAATGCGCTTATACTCTCAATATGATAGGTTTGGGGGAAAATGTCTATTAATTTAACTTTTTTTAACTTAAATCCATTTTCTATAAACTGTCTTAAGTCTCTTGATAAAGTTGACGGATCGCAGGAAACGTAAATAATTTTTCTAACTGTTTGGATTTGTGAAATTTCGTTTACTATTTTTCTGTTTAAACCACTACGGGGTGGGTCAAAAATTACTACTTCCGGCAGAAAGTCTTTTGCATACTTCAAGCCTTTTTCTGTTTGGGCTTTTAAAAATTTTGCATTTTTTAATTTGTTATGTTTTATGTTTGCTTTTGCATCTTTTACGGCTTCTTCGTTGCTTTCTATTCCAAGGGCTTCTTTTACATACTTTGATGCCGGTATTGTTAGCGTTCCAACTCCACAGTAAAAATCTACCAATTTTTTAAAACCTTCATTTTTAATTTCACTAACTACTTCATCGATCAGATTTTTTATCTGATATACATTTACTTGAAAAAAGCTGTCCATGCTTACTCTAAATTTATAATCTCCAATGTTTTCAAAGACTACATCCTCACCAAGTAAAGAACATCTTTTATGTTTGGCATAAAAACCTATTCCTTTGATTTTTTCATTAATCTCTTCTTTAAAGATATTCATATCGTAAGTGATGTTTGAAAACTGACTTTCATCTAAAAACTCAAATCTAATCAGCTTTTCTTCTTTTGTGTTTGAGAAAATATGGATGTTAGATGGCATTATTGCATACTTTATGAGAAATTTTTTTAGTGGGTTTAGCAGCTTTTCTATATCTTCTTTTAACAAAAGGCAGTAATTTACATTAACTAAATCGTTTGAATCTTTTTTGTAAAAGCCAAGATTTTTTCCGTCAAACTTTAATTGAGTTCTATTTCTGTATCTAAAAGGCTCTTTTGATAGAATTACTTTTTCTATTTCTGTTTCAATCTTTCCAATTCTTAGAAGCTGGTCCTTTAAAATTACTTTTTTCAATAAAAGCTGGTTTTCGTAAGTTGTGTGCTGAAAATCACATCCACCGCATGCTGTAAAGTATTCACATGCTGGTTTTACTCTATACTCCGATGGTTTTAATACATCAACCAATCTTCCAAGCTTATAATCTTTTTTATCTTCTACTACTTCTATCTCGACTTCTTCATCTGGCAAAGTGTAAGGAACAAAATAGACTGCATTGTTTTCTTTAGCTAATCCGTATCCACCGTAAACAACTTTTTCTATTTTTAATTTCATTCTTTTATCTCCAATTTTTGGCTTTTATTTCCTGCTTTATCTACGGCTTCAACGTAATAAACATCTCCGGGTTTATAATCATTATCAATAAAGTAGTATGTTTTAATAGGAGTATTGTTGATTATTTTAGAATTTTTGTAAAAGATATATCCTACAACATCCTTAGATTTACTTGGTTCAAATATTAATGTAGCCTCATTTTTATCTATAATCAACTTACCATTTTCCGGTGGAAGTGGTGGGAAGATATCTTTAAATGTTTGGCAAATCGTGTCTGATTTTTCAGATTCTACATCATCAATCAAAGCCGTATAGTAATAGCAGTATCTTTTATCAAGCTCAACGTTTGTATCTATAAATTCTTTTTCTTTTACTACTTTGTAAGGTATTGGATAAAAGTCAGATTCATCTTTTACTTTGTAAATGTTAAAGGTTCCATTTTCTGGGATGGTTAATTTTAGTCCATCTTCAACAATAGATATTAATAATGGTTTTGGCTTTTCTATGTTTATAGCTTTTCCAACCATACAAACAGGTTTTGACAAGGGGCTTTTTTTATGTTTTGTTTTTACCTGGACTTGATAACAGGTTTCTTTGCTTTCTACACTATCAAAAAACCAATAGGCAGTATCTCCTTTAAAAAGGCTTGTGTCAAATTTCTTTGAATTTTTATAAATGATAAATTTAAAATTTTCTTTCATTGGTCTGTCATCAGTATAAAGTGGATTATAGTTAAAGTAGATTAAAAATTTTCCATTATACTGTTTTATGGTTAAGTTTTCTACCGATTTAGGTGTGATCGATGGTGGTGGTTTTGGATTTCCTTTTACACCGCAAGAAAAGGTTGTAAGTAGAAGGATTAATAAAAGGTTTTTTAACATACTTTGTAAGAAGTTTAAATAAAAATTAGATTTTTCGTAAGTTTTAGGCTGCAAATTTGTTGCTTTTTTACTGAGCTTCAGCCTGTAAAATGTCTTCTCTTTTAAAGAATGAAATGCGAGAATTAAATTTATGAGATTCTTCGCCGGCTGCTGAATGACAGGTAAAGTAGCATCTTTAATAAAATTCTTATACTTAAATCTCATTTTCAAGAATAAACTCTCTTAGATTTAATAAATTTTCTACAATCTTAGGAAATTCTTTTAGCGGTATTTGATTTGATCCATCTGACAAGGCTTTGTCTGGGTCTGGATGGGTTTCAAAGAATAATCCATCAACGCCAACGGAGATGGCAGCTTTTGCCAACGGATATGCAAACTCTCTTTGACCGCCCGATGTCTTTCCAAGCCCTCCCGGAAGTTGTACGCTATGGGTTGCATCGTAAATGACAGATGCATACTGTCTCATGATTGGCAAGCTTCTAAAATCTACAACAAGATTGTTATATCCAAAGGTTGTTCCTCTTTCTGTTAGATAAATCTTTGTTGCTCCACTAAATTTAAGCTTTTCAACAATGTTTTTGGTATCCCAAGGTGCTAAAAACTGCCCTTTTTTTACATTTATCTCTCTGCCTGTTTCTGCCGCTGCAAGCAGTAAATCTGTCTGTCTACATAAAAATGCAGGAATTTGCAAAATATCCACCACTTCCGCCACAGGTTTTGCTTGATAGCTTTCATGAATATCTGTCAGCACCGGAAGGTTAAAAGTATCTTTTACATCTTTTAAAACAGCTAGACCATACTCTAAGCCTTTACCTCTAAAAGAATCTACGCTACTTCTGTTTGCTTTATCAAAAGAAGATTTAAATACAAATCTTACATTTTTATGTTTTTCTTGAAGAGATTTTAAAACTTGGGCAACTTCAAAGCATATCTCTTTACTCTCTATTACACATGGACCTGCTATTATTGTAAACATTGTAAGCTCCAATTATTAGAATTTTCCAAAAATCAACATCGTCATTCTGAAGCCGGCGAAGAATCTCCTTTTTGCTCTTCTCCCTTTCAAATAACAATAAAAGAGGAGATCTTTCGGACTTACGTCCTCAGGATGACGGGTAAAGGTAAGCTCATTTTACACATAAATTATACAACTTGAATTTTAAAGCATTCTTGCTCCAATTATTGCAAAATTTAGTAATAGATATTATAATATATATCCCTTGATGGAGGATGTAGCTCAGTCGGCAGAGCACAAGGTTGTGGCCCTTGGGGTCGCGGGTTCAAGTCCCGTCATCCTCCCTTGCTTTAAGGAAACCAACAAATGGATAGCATAGGCAAGACTCTAATTTTTGTAGGCTTTTTTATAATCTTAGTAGGCATTCTTTTATTATTCATAGAAAAACTACCACTTGGCTTAGGTAGATTACCCGGAGATATCTTAATCAAAAGAGACAACTTTACCTTTTATTTTCCATTAACAACTTCTATAATTTTAAGTATTTTGCTAACGCTAATCTTAACTCTCATATCTAAATTATCAAAATAATGAAACTCTCAGATTTTGATTACCACCTTCCAAAAGAGCTTATAGCAAAATATCCGGCCCAGCCAAGGGACTCTTGCAGACTTATGGTTTTAAACAGAAAAGATAAAACTACAGAACATAGAATATTTAGAGATGTTATTGATTACTTAAAGCCGGGAGATACCTTAGTTTTAAACAACACAAAAGTTATTCCTGCAAGATTGATTGGCAAAAAAGAAAAAACAAACGCAAACATTGAGGTTTTTTTACTTAGACCTACTGAAGATAACATTTGGGAAGCTTTGATAAAAAACGTAAGAAGGCTAAAAAAGAATCAAAAAATAATAATTTCAGATGATTTTTACGTTGAATTTTTAAGTAAAGATGATGAAAAAGCAATTGTAAAAATACATAGCAAAGATATTAAATCTGATTTAGAAAAGTATGGACATGTACCACTTCCACCCTATATAGAAAGGGAAGATGAAGAGAAAGATAAAGATTATTATCAAACAGTGTTTGCAGAAAAAGAGGGCTCAGTAGCATCTCCAACAGCCGGACTTCATTTTACAAAAGAGTTATTAGAAAAAATAAAAGAAAAAGGTGTAAACATTGCTTACATAACTCTTCATGTTGGACTTGGAACGTTTAAGCCTGTCAAAACGGAAGATATTACAAAACATAAGATGCATGAAGAATACTTTACAATTCCAAAAGAAACCTTAGAGATGATACAAAAAACCAAAGAAAATAAAAAATCCGTTGTAGCTGTTGGAACCACCGTAGTTAGAGCATTGGAGACTTACGGCAAATTTGGAAAGACAGAAGGTTTTACAGATATCTTTATATATCCACCTTATGAGTTTAAAATCGTTGATAAACTCATTACAAACTTTCATCTCCCAAAATCAACCCTTTTAATGTTAGTCTCTGCATTTGCAGATATAGATTTTATATTAAGAGCTTACAACGAGGCTGTGAAAGAAAGATACAGATTTTTCAGCTACGGCGATGCTATGTTGATTGTTTAGGAATGTGAGCAAGTGAATAGGTAAGAAAAAAATTTTGTGTTTCAGTATAGATATAAAGCGAAAGATGTGATATATTTATGTTAAGTATACCTTGGGTGAGAAATTAGCGGTTTTTATAAAATTTAAAGATGAGATCCTTCGGCCTTACGGACTCAGGATGACAGATAAAGGTTGAATGATAAACATTAGAAAAAAGATAGCCTTGTTTGTCATTCTGAGCGAAGCGAAGAATCTCCTACTTTTATTGAATTTCTCACCCGACGTATTTTAAAAAACTTATGCTATTATAGCTAAATTATACTTAATGATTTGAAAAATGAGGCTGAAAAGAATGCTACAAGAACCACTTAAGGAGTTCCAGGAAAAGATTCCAAAAGAAAAATGGGAAATAGACTCAAAAGATATTGAGATAATTTTTGAAGATTTTTCCAAACATTTTGAAATAAATGTATCTTTAAAAATTTTATCTGAAGAGGACAGAGAGGTATTATTTCGCCTCATTAAAAGGTATATAAAAAATTATTTACCTGTATATCCTGATGAAAATAGAATAAAACTTTTGCAAAGACTGGGAGAAAGATTATTAATTAAGATAGCCTCGGAATTTTCTGTTGTTGAAGCTTATAAGATTATACTAAGAGCCGTTGAAAAGATAGAAGATGAAAGCAAAAAAGAAATTCTAAAAGAAAAAATTAACTTCGATTTTATAATTGTTATTTTACCCTACGTTAATTTATCTTATAAAGAGGATAAAAAAATATTAAAAGATAGTAGTTCAGAGTATATATTAAGTGTAGAAAAAGCAATAAATATTCATTTAAACATAAAAAATAAACTGTATAAATCTTTATTCTCCGGGAAAAACCATGTTAAAATCAAATCTGCCGAAGACTGTGAATTTACTGAGTGGTTAAAGGATAGCTTGATGGATTTGGTTAATGACAAAAATATAATCAAAGAAATAGAATCTTTACATGAAAAATTTCATCTTATAGCTCAAAAAATTTTAAAGAGTAAAGACAATTTTACAAAAGTATTACTCTTTAGAGATTTAGAAGATATTTCTTTAAAATTAATCTATCTATTAAATAAAATCTATACAGAAAATTTAAGTCACATAGCAATCTACGACAAATTAACGCAAGTTTACAATAGAGCTTTGTTAGATAGTATTTTATATAAATCAGCTAAATATTCAAAAAGACATAAATTACCCATTTCAATTATTATGTTAGACTTAGATAATTTTAAAAGCATAAATGATACATGTGGACATTTAGAGGGCGATAGAGTATTAAAAACAGTTGCTTCTATAATAAAATCTTCAATTAGAGAATCAGATTATATATTTAGATACGGTGGGGAAGAATTTTTAATACTTTTGCCAAACACAGATATAAATGGCGCCGTTGTTGTTGGAGAAAAAATTAGAAGAAATATAGAAAATTTTAATTTTGGTCTTGATAGAAAAATTACAATAAGCTGTGGCATAAAACAGATAGTAAATTTTGACAATCCTTATTTAGATATAGAACAAGCCGATAAATATTTATATATAGCAAAAAAAACAGGTAAGAATAGGTGCATCTGTGGAAATAATATACTCACCGGCTAAAATAAACTTAGGTTTATGGATAGTAGATAAAAGACCGGATGGTTATCATGAAATTTTTACTCTATATCATACCCTTGATTTTTATGACAGGATTATAATTCAAGAACATCTATTTTTGGAAGTAAAAACTTCGCTGCCGGAGATAAAGCAAGAAGAAAACATAGTGTATAAAGCTATTTCGCAGTTTGAAAGTTATACAGGCATAGAACAGAATTTACAGGTTATTATTGAGAAAAACATCCCGGTTGGTGGTGGTCTTGGTGGTGGAAGTTCCAACGCTGCTACTGTTTTAAATTATCTAAATAAAAAATATGGTAATATTCTGCCGGAGGAAAAATTATTTGAAATTGCTGTTAAGCTTGGTGCTGATGTTCCGTTTTTCTTAAAAGGCGGTTTTGCTATAGGAGAAGGTATAGGAGAAAAACTTACATTCTTACCGAAAACTTTAAACGAGGAAATCTTTATAATCTATCCTAACATAAAATCGGACACAAAAACTGTATACTCCAAGGTTGATAAATCTATATTGACAAATAAAGGAGATTTAAATATAATATTATCTCAGATTAATGAATACGATATAAAGAAATTAGAGGCTTACATTGAGAATAAGTTAGGTAATATAGCTTTAGATTTATATCCAGAGATAAAAGAAGTTTATGATTTTTTAAATTATTTAGGATTTTCACCGAAAGTCTCCGGCAGTGGCAGTTGCGTTTATGTAATAGGAAAGCCAACTGCAGAAGTTGAAAAAGCTGCAGCTATTAAAGGTTGGAGATTAATAAAAACGAAACTCAAATAAATACACTGGGGAGTAGTTCAGCGGCAGAACACCGGTCTTTGGAACCGGGTGTCGGAGGTTCGAATCCTCCCTCCCCAGCTACAATCAAAGTTGTCTTCGGAGGATTCAATTGAGTAGAGCCTTAAAAATTATCAGCGGAAATGCCAATCTCTCTCTGTCTAAAGAAATTTCAAATTACTTAGAAACTCCATTGGTTGATGTTCTTCTTACAAGATTTAGTGATGGAGAAATCAGAGTTCAAATAAATGAAAATGTTAGAGGTGCTGACGTTTTTGTTATTCAATCTCTAGCTTATCCTACAAACGATAGTATAATGGAGCTTTTACTTTTATTAGATGCTTTAAAAAGGTCTTCAGCTTATAGAATAACCGCTGTTATTCCATATTATGCATATGCAAGACAAGATAGAAAGGATAAGTCAAGAGTACCTATCAGTGCAAAATTACTTGCAGATTTGATTCAAACAGCCGGGGCTCACAGAGTTTTAACAGTAGATTTACATTCAGCTCAAATACAAGGATTTTTCAACATCCCAGTTGACAATATTTTTGCATTATCTGTTATATATGAGTATTTAAAAGCAAAAAACATAGAAGATTTAGTTGTTGTTTCACCTGATGCAGGTGGTGTTGAAAGGGCAAGAATGCTTCAAAATAGGCTTGGCGGTAATCTTGCAATAATATATAAAAAAAGACCGGCTCCAAATGTAGCGGAAACCCTTGATGTTATTGGTAATGTAAACGGTAAAAATGCTGTAATCATCGATGATATTATAGATACTGCCGGAACTATTGTAGCAGCTGCCAATATGTTAATTTCTAAAGGTGCTAAATCTGTAATTGCAGCATGTACTCATCCTGTTTTCTCGGGACCTGCCGTTGAAAGATTAAAAAATTCCTCTATTCAAGAAGTAATAGCTACAAACACTATTCCTATAGATGGAAAAGAGTTTGATAAATTGACAGTTATATCTGTTGCTGAATTGATCGGAGAAGCTATCAAGAGAATAAATATAGAAAGCTCTGTAAGTTCATTGTTTATTTAAAGTTTAATAAGTATTTTAATAAGTATAAAGTCTTCAGGATGACGGTTAGCTGATAAGTATTAGAGAAAGGATAACCTTATATGTCATTCTGAGCGAAGCGAAGAATCTCCTGTTTACAGTAATTAAAAAAGAAAATTACAT
>GG748570.1_pt10 | contig 15427 bp, 18 predicted proteins | sample 429578 | NCBI scaffold set GG748486.1
TTTGGCGTTTCAAAGGGAGAACATGCTAAAATTATATCAAGTTTTGCAGATGGTGTTATAGTTGGAAGTGCGATAGTAAAATTACAAGGTAAAAAAGATTTTGAAGGATTAAAATCTTTGGTGAAGGAGCTACATGATAGCATTAGTTGATTATGGAATGGGTAATTTAAGAAGTGTAGAGAAAGCTCTTGAAAAAGTAGGATTTAGTGTGCTGAGAACGTCAGACCCTTCGGATTTAGACAAAGCAAAGGCAATAGTTGTTCCGGGTGTTGGAGCTTTTGGGGATGCAATTCATAACTTAGAAAAGCTTGGCTTGAAAGATAAAATTATAAAGCATATAGAAAATGGAAAACCTTACTTTGGTATATGCTTAGGATTACAAATACTATTTGAGTATGGCTATGAGTTTGGTTCTCATGAAGGACTTGGAGTTATAAAAGGTAGTGTAGTAAGATTTGATGATAAATTAAACATAAAAATACCCCATATGGGTTGGAACCAGATTTGGAAGAAAAAAGATTCAAAAATGTTTAAAGATATTGAAGATGGCTCGTATTTTTATTTTGTCCATTCATACTACGTTAAACCAGATGAAAAAGATATCATAGCAACCACAACAGATTATGGAATAGATTTCTGCTCAAGCATTGAAAAAGACAACATATGGGCAATACAGTTCCATCCAGAAAAAAGTCAAACACTTGGTCTAAAACTTCTTGAAAATTTTAGAAAGTTTGTTTATGAAAGCGATAAGTAAGGATGTTAAACTTAGATGAAATTTTATCTAAAAAATTACAAGAGATAAAACAAAAAAACAGATACAGAACAAGACCAATATTAAATGAAAATGTTATCAATTTTTCATCAAACGACTATTTAAGTCTAAAAGATAATCCAATTACAAAACAAAAGCTGATTAATAATATTGACAAACTATCTCTTGGAAGTGGTGCATCTGTTTTAGTATCAGGATATCACTTAATCCAAAAAGAGCTTGAAAAATTTATCTCTGAATTTAAGCAAACAGAAGACTGTATAGTCGTTGGTAGTGGGTATATGGCTAACGTTGGACTTATACAAGCCATTTCTGATGAAGAAGATATTATTTTTAGTGATGAATTAAATCATGCTTCAATCATAGATGGGATTAGAATCTCTAAGGCAAAAAAAATTATTTATAAACACTGTGATGTAGAAGATTTAGAAGAAAAGCTAAAAAAATATCACACGAAAGGAAAGAAGATAATCATTACAGACGGCGTTTTTAGTATGGAAGGAGATATTGCTCCACTTGATAAAATCATAGAAATTTCAAAAAAGTATGATGCTGTTGTTATAGTTGATGATGCTCACGCAACCGGTGTAATTGGAGAAGAAGGTAGAGGAAGTCTTAATTATTTTAATTTAATGCCAGATAGCAATGTTGTTCAGATGGGAACATTGTCTAAGGCTGTTGGTAGTTATGGAGCTTTTATTTGTGGAAGTAGGATTTTGATAGATTATCTTGTAAATACTATAAGGTCAGTTATATTTACAACAGGTTTATCTCCTATCCAAAACTTTATATCTCTTGAAAATTTTAAAATATTAGCAAAAGAGGATTTTAGAAGAAAAGAAGTTTTAGAAAAGTCTAAGTATTTGGTAAACTCCTTAAAAAATGAAGGAATAGATGTAAAGTTTTTTGGCACTCCTATAATCTCTTTGATAGCTAGAGAAGAAGAAAAAGCTTTAAAATTAAGAGATAAATTGTTAGAAAAAGGCTTTTTTGTTCAAGCAATAAGACCGCCAACAGTCCCAGAAGGAACTTCAAGACTTAGAATAACGATAAATTATAATCATTCTTATGAAGATATTGAAAGATTGTGTGAAGCTTTAGGTGAGTTGTTAATATTTAAAAAGGTTGAAAAGTAAGCTATAATCTATTTTTTACTTTGCAAATGGTAAAAGTTTGATTATTAACTCTATCGCATCTTTATTTATGAAAATTATCAAAAAGGAAAGAATCAAAAACATGATCGTAAATTTCTTGTCAAGTTTTAACAATTCTTTTTCAATTTTAGCTTCAAGCTCTGTTTTAACTAAGACTAAATCAGCCTTTGTAGCAAGTTCTTTTTCAAGCTCATCTTTAAGCTCAAGCTTTTTTTGATTTGCTAAACTTTCCGATTTCTTGTCTAATTCGTTATAAATCAGTTCAATAATTTGTGCAATCTTTTTAGCCTCTTCTTTACTATTTTTTCCTCTAACTTTTCCAATAGCTCAAAATCTATAACATTTGCCATTTTAGAAACTCCAATTAACTAATCAAAAATCTTAACAATATTATAATATGTATCCCTCTGTGCAGGAGTAAAGCCGGCGTCTTTAATTTGTTTTGCCATTTTTTCCGGTCTTGGGCTTGAAACTTTAAAGCCTGTAGAAGCTACTACATTTTCTTCAATCATAGTGCTTCCTAAATCATTTGCACCAAATCTTAAACCGATTTGACCAACTTTCATTGTTTGAGTTACATGGGATGATTGAATATTATCAAAATTATCAAGATAAATTCTTGCCAAAGCTAAAACCTTTAAATACCACACAGAAGTAGTTGGTTCTAAATGGTCAAGCTGTGTATTGCCCTTTTGAAAAGTCCATGGTATAAATGCGGTAAATCCGCCTGTTTCGTCTTGAAGCTGTCTAATATGGTTTAAATGTTCGATAATATGCTTTGGTTTTTCAACATGTCCAAACATCATTGTTGCTGTTGACTTCATTCCAAGTTCATGGGCTGTTCTATGGACTTCAAGCCATTGGGCTGTTGTAGTTTTATTTGAAGATATTAACACTCTTACTTCATCAGATAAAATCTCTGCGCCACCACCTGGAAGAGACATTAATCCTGCCTCTTTTAATTTTATTAAAACATCCCTTATGCTCATTTTTTCAAGCTTAGCAATATAATTTATCTCTGTTGCTGAAAGTGAATGAATTTGTATTTGCGGAAATTTTTCTTTTATTCTTGAGAACAGCTCTATATAAAAATCAAGTCTTAAATCCGGATTTAAGCCACCTTGCATTAGCAAGGTAGTTCCACCCCAATCTATAAGCTCCTGAATTTTAGCAAATATCTCATCAAGTTCAAGGACATAAGCATCACTATCTAATTTTCTTCTTTGAAAAGCACAAAATTTACATCCTGCAACACACACATTTGTATAATTTATATTTCTATCTATAACAAACGTAGCTATATTATCCGGATGTTTTTTTGCTCTAACATAATCAGCAAGCCTGCCAAGAGATAATAAATCAAAATTTTCAAGCATACATAATGCTTCTTCCGGCTCTAATCTTTCGCTATTTAGAACCTTTTCCGTTAAATAAGATTGTTCCTTTATCAACTTGATACTCCTAATATATTTTTTGGATTTCCTTCTATGAAGGATTTTAAGTTATCAAGTGTAATATCTAATATTCTATAAAGTGCGTCTTTTGTGTTATAAGCGTTGTGTGGAGATACGATAACATTTTCAGAATGTAAAACATAAAATGTCTCTAATGCTTTTTTTAACTTTATTGCAGGAATATCATCTCTCTTTAGAAATTCTTCTTCGATCCAAACATCTTCCGCTTCAAATGTATCAAGACCTACACCACCTGCAAGCCTTCCTTCTTTAAGTGCTTGAACTACAGCTTCTATCTCAACTACAGGACCCCTTGAAGTATTAATAAGCATAGCATCTAATTTCATAAGTTTAATGTTAAATCTGTTTATCAAATGATGTGTTGCCGGTGTGTATGGTGCATGCAGGGTAACGATATCGGAACTTCTAAGCAAATCTTCAAGTCCTACATACTCAACGCCGTATTTTTCAATCAATTCATTATCTTTAACTTTATCATATGCAAGTATTTTCATTCCAAAGCCATGGGCTATTCTTATTACATGCTTTCCAATTCTTCCGGCACCAATTACACCTATAGTTTTACCCATTAAGTCTATTCCTGTTAATCCATCTCTTGAAAATATACCTTTTGATGTTCTTTCTATCATAGGTTTAAATTTTCTTGCTAATGTAAGTATTAATGCAAATGTATGCTCGGCAACTGTATTATTACCATATCCGGGAACATTGCAAACAGTTATACCTTTTTTATTAGCATGTCCAACATCTATATGATCGTACCCTGTTGACCTTGTTATGATTAGTTTTAGATTTTCCATCTTATCAATCACTTCTTTTGTTAGCTTAGAGTATATAAATACAATAGCTACTTCTATATCTTTGTAAAGGTCTACATTTGTATCATCAATCGACTCTTTTGTAAATTTAACACTTCCCTGAATTCCTAAGTCTTTTATTTTTTTCTCTAAGTACAATCTTTCCCAATCTTCTGTCTCAAAAAAATAGACATTCATAACACATCCCTCCATTTTTTAAATCCATTATAACATAGAGAAAATATATTGGATATACCTTAGGTGAGAAATTCAAATATAAATAGAACATCTAAAAAAACTCCTTGGTAGCAGTTAAAATTTTAATAGCAAAAATTCCACCAAGGAGGCAAAAATGCAAAAATCTAATCTTTATTTTACAATATTTCAAAAAATCTCTGAGCATCTAACTATACTTTTAAATATTTCAAACACTCCTATTCTTACACTTGCCAGATTTCTAATTTATCCTTCTATTCAATCTTGGCATCTGTTTAGAAAATCAAAATCAGAAAGAGTTTATAAAATCCTTAGAGAATATTGGCTAAGAAGAATCACGATTATTATGATACTTAAAATTGTTCTTGGAAAAAAAGAAAACTTACAGCAGATGGTACGCAAGATTAAGCAGAGCAAAAACTAAAAAGATAAAAAGAGTTTCAGGAAAAATGTATTGGGTAAAAAGAAAGAGGAAAATATACAGCGAGCATTTAAAGACATTAAATAAGACATAAAATGAGTAAATGGTTTAGATTTTTGACTAAAAATTTTGAATTTATAGGAGATAAAGGTTATAAAGGATGTAAATATGTTAAAGTATGTGAAGATAAACAAAAAAAGAGTAAAAGACAAATTATCGAAGCAGTAAATTCTCAAATAAAGAATTTCAATCTTGTAAGTAGATGGAGAAAGATTAAAACTTTTGTTGCTTATCTATATGCATATGCTATTGGTTATAGCTTTTTTAGAAAAAGTAAACTATGGAGGTAATTTCTCACCCTTGAGGTATTATCTATATGTTATAATTTTAAAATGAAAAAGTTTAAATTTAACAAGACAAATATATATGTTACTGAAAAATCCGATGGGAATTTCAGAGATAGAGAAAACTTAGAAAGAGTCAAGAAGGAATTAAATCTAGAAGAAATCTTTCTACCAAATCAGAAACATACAAATATAGTTTTAAACTATGATGAAGATTTAACTCAGCCGTCAGATGGAGTTTATACAGATAAGCCAGCTGTTGCCGTTGGAGTATTAACTGCAGATTGTATACCATTAGTTTTATTCAACAATAATGAAATATCTGTAATTCATGCAGGATGGAGAGGATTATTAGGCGGAATCGTGGAAAATGCATACGAAAAATTTAAAGATAAATCTAATATATTTGCTTTCATTGGTCCATCTATAAGAGGATGCTGTTATGAAGTTGGTTTTGATTTTATTAATCAGTTAAACATATCAAGTGATTTCTTTACAATATCTGAAGATAAATATTTTGTTGATTTGAATAAAATTCTTAAAAACAAGCTTGAAAAGCTTCATGTTAATATAGTTTATGAAATTGATGAGTGTACAAAATGTGGTAAAAACTTTTTTTCTTACAGAAATGGCAATATAGAAGAGAGAATTTTAACCTTAGCATTTATTGAAGGAGAATAGAGATGGTATTAAAAGATTTTGTAGATAAGCTTAAAAATATAAAAAAAAGTAGGATAAAGATTGAAGAAGGAGCTTGGATAAAGTGTGATAAATGTAAGAACATTTTATATATAGAGGATTTATTGAAAAATTTAAAGATATGTCCTCACTGTGGATACACTTTTAGAATGAATGCAAAAGAGAGGGTAGATTCTCTTTTAGATAAAGTTTATTCTTATGACCTTTTTCCAAAGATAAAGCCTGTTGATATTATAGGATTTAAAGACACAAAAAGATACAAAGACAGGCTTAAAGAAGCACAAGAAAAAACAGGCTTAAACGATGCAATCATCATAGCTCATGGAAATATTTATGATAGAGAAGTTGTTTTGGCATCGATGGACTTTAACTTTATGGGCGGTAGCATGGGAAGTGTCGTAGGCGCTAAATTTGTTAGAGGAGTTGAGTTTGCTATAGAAAAAAATATACCTTTTATCTCTGTGGCAGCATCTGGTGGAGCAAGAATGCAGGAAAGTATAGTTTCTTTAATGCAAATGGCAAAGACTGCGATTGCGATAGACAGATTAAATAAAGCAGGGATTTTATATATTTCTGTATTAACAGACCCGACAATGGGCGGTGTTTCTGCAAGCTTTGCATTTCTTGGAGATATTATAATAGCAGAACCGGAAAGTTTAATAGGATTTGCCGGTCCAAGAGTTATAGAACAAACCATTAGGCAACAGCTTCCGGAAGGCTTTCAACGAGCAGAGTTTTTATTAGAAAAAGGACAGATAGATATGGTAGTAGACAGAAAAAACCTAAAAAAGACAATATATACTATAATAAAACATACTCATGGATAGAAACGTAATAGTTATAGTAGGTGCCCATAATAGCGGAAAAACAACCTTTATTGAAAAAGTGGTATCTATGCTATCTGAGGAAGGTGTAAAAGTAGCATACATTAAACATGACCCAAAAGGCAAAGCTAAAACAGACACAGAAGGAAAAGATAGTTATAGAATTTACAATGCAGGAGTGACAGAGGTTATAATAGCATCTCCAAACAAAATATCACAATTTAAAAAAGTTCAAGACTATACGTTAGGAGATTTAATAAAATCTGTAGACTCAAATATTGATATAATAATAGTAGAAGGATTTAAAACCGCTAAAAATTTTAAAAAATTTGAAGTGATCAGAAAGCAAGAGAATAGAGATTTAATGCTAAAAGACGATTTGGATTTAGTTGGAGTGATAACTGATTATTACGATTTTCCATTAAGATTTGATATTAATAATCCGAAAGAATTTATTGACTATTTAAAATTAAGTATATTGGGAGCGAAATGATGCTTCTTCGTATAATTTTTGCCGGAAAAGTTCAAGGCGTTGGCTTTAGAAAGTTTGTGAAAAAGAAGGCAGATGAGTTTGGAGTAAAAGGTTTTGTTAGAAATCTACCGGATGGGACTGTTGAAGTTTTAGCAGAAGGAGACGAAGAAACATTGAAACCTTTTTTTGATGCTATCGAAAACGGACCACCTTTAGCTGAAGTAAACGGTATTAGATATGAATTTATTGAAAAAGACGGAGGCTTTGATGAGTTTAAAATTGAGTATTAAAATAGGTTTATTTTCCTCTATTTTTCCTTTAATCGCACTTGCAGAAACATACACAGTCCAAAAAGGAGATACACTTGAGAGTATAGCAAAAAAGTTTAACGTTAGCATAGAAAAAATAAAAAAAGCAAACAATATAAAAGATGAAAAGAAAATAAGAGATGGGACAAAATTAAAAATACCAACCAAAAAGACCAAAGTAGAGTCTAAAAAGACATCAAAAAAAGAATCTAAAAGAAATAGAAAATCAATTTATGTAGTTCAGAAGGGAGATACATTAGAAGAGATAGCTAAAAAATATGGGCTTACTATTAAAGAACTTATGGATTACAACGACATGAAAGATGAAAAAATCTTTGTAGGGGATGAGCTTAAGATACCACCAAAAGGTGCAAAAATAGCACAGAAGCAAGAACAGAAAGAACAAGAGAAAAGAGACCTGTCAAGCTGCGAAGTTTATGTTTTAAAACGTGGTGGAACGCTGAGAGATGTATCTAAAAAACTTGGCGTAAGTGTCAAAACTTTAGAAAAATTGAATAACATTTCAGCTGGCAAACGGTTAAAAGCCGGAGAAAAAGTTTGCTATGGTCAAAGACTAAAGATGCAGACAACTGCTACTATTAAAACAGAACAACCTGAAAAATCTAGAGAAAAAGAAAAACCAGAAGAAACTCAAGCAGTAGAGACTAAGCAACCACCTTTACCAAAACCTGTTGAACCAAAAAAAACCGAAAAAGAGACTGTAAAGTTAGAAGGTATTAAATTATCATGGCCTGTAGAAGGTAATGTTGTAGCTAAATTTCAAAATGACGAACAGGCTAGACATCTTGGTATAGATATAGAAACAGACTGCGATCAAAGTGTAAAAGCTGCTGCAGATGGAAAAGTTATTTATGCTGGAGATGGAATAAAAGCATTTGGAAACTTGGTAGTTATAAGACACAATAACAGATTAACAACTGTATATGGATATTTAGATGATATATCTGTTAGAGAAGGAAAGGTTGTCAATACAGGAGATGTAATAGGCAAAGTTGGAAAGTTTAAGGATTCCGACAAATGTGGAATTTATTTTGAAGTTAGAAAAAATGTAACACCTATAGATCCATTGAATATTTTAGAATATAAGGAGATAGAATGATTGAAGAATTTCCACGAATAAAGAGATTACCACAGTACGTTTTTGCTGTAGTTAACGATTTAAAGGCAAGGTTAAGAAAAGAGGGTGAAGATATAATAGACTTTGGCATGGGCAACCCTGACCTACCACCAGCACCGCATATAATAGAAAAACTTTGTGAATCAGCCAAAAAGAAAACAACCCATAGATATTCTATGTCTCAAGGAATTCCAAGATTAAGAAAAGCTTTAGCAGATTTTTATAAAAAAAGATATGACGTTGATTTAGACCCGGAAAAAGAAGTTATCATGACCATTGGTTCAAAGGAAGGTTTAGCACATCTTATGCTTGCAATGCTTGAGCCAGGCGATATAGCAATGGTACCAAGTCCAAGATATCCTATTCATTACTACGCACCGGTAATAGCAGGGGCAAGCGTTTTAACAGTTCCGCTACCTTTTGAAGGGGATGACTCTCAAAAGCAAGAGCAGTTTTTAAAAAATATTTATGAAACATATGAAGACTCTTACCCTGAAGCAAAGGTATTGATTCTAAACTTTCCAAACAACCCAACGACAATGACAGTTGATATAGAATTTTTTAAAGAAATTGTTAATTTTGCTAAAAAGAAAAAATTATGGATTGTCCATGACCTTGCATATGGAGACTTATGCTACGATGGATATAAAGCTCCAAGCATTCTTCAAGTAGAAGGTGCAAAAGATATTGCAGTAGAAACTTACTCTTTAACAAAAGGTTTTTCAATGGCAGGCTGGAGAGTAGGATTTGTACTTGGGAATGAAACCTTGGTATACAATCTTAAAAGAATAAAAAGTTATTTAGATTATGGAATGTTTACACCTATACAGGTTGCAAGTATCATCGCCTTGGAAGGTGATTATTCGGTTGTGGAAAAAGCAAGAGATACTTACAGTAAAAGACTCGATATCCTTGTTGATGGATTAAATAAAGCCGGCTGGAATGTGCAAAAGCCGAAAGCAACCATGTTTTTATGGGCTAAAATCCCGGAAAAATTCCAACATATGGGTTCTGTAGAATTTAGTAAGTTTTTATTAACAGAAGGAAAGGTAGCCGTTGCACCTGGCATTGGCTTTGGTGAACACGGGGAAGGTTATGTTAGGTTTGCTGTTGTAGAAAATGAAAAACGAGTAAGACAGGCGGTTTCTAACATTAAAAAATTAATGAGAAAGTAATGCTCTTGTACATCATCAAAAGACTCTATCAGATGATTCCCATTTTGCTGGGAATCACTTTTTTATCCTTTCTTATCATTCAAATGGCTCCTGGCGACTACTTAGACCAGCTTAAAATGAACCCTCAAATCTCGGAAAAAACTTTAAAACAGCTTGAAGAGACCTACGGATTAAACCAGCCAATTTTAGTTCAATACTTTAAATGGCTTATAAATGCTATCAAATTTGACCTTGGATACTCATTCAGCTACAACATGCCAGTTTTAGACCTAATCAAAGATAGGATAGGAAATACCCTTTTTTTATCCATCACTTCCGGCATTTTAGCATGGCTTTTGGCAGTTCCACTTGGAGTTTTGGCAGCGGTTAAACAAAATAGCATCATCGATAAAGCAATTCAAGTTTTTTCTTTTACGTTTATGTCTCTGCCCGGCTTCTTTTTGGCTTTTATTTTATTATTCTTCTCAGTTAAAACAGGAATTCTGCCAACCGGTGGAGCAGTTAGCCCAAATTACGACCAGATGAGCTTGTTTGAAAAAATCTTAGATAGGCTATGGCATTTAAGCCTACCGGCTTTTGTTTTAGCTATAACATCTTTGGCTGGGCTTGTTAGACTAGTAAGAAGTGCTATGATAGAATCTCTTCAATCTGAGTATGTAATGTTTGCAAGGTCAAAGGGACTAAAAGAAAAGGATATAATTTTAAAACATGCTTTGAGAAATGCTTTAAATCCTTTTATAACCATACTTGGATTTGAAATTGCTTCATTGCTTTCCGGTGCTGCATTGATAGAAATAATCGTAAACTGGCCTGGAATGGGAATGCTGATGCTTGACGCTGTATTATCACAGGATTTATACCTTGTGATGGGTGGTTTATACATCGGTGCAATTATGCTTATTATTGGAAATTTAATAGCTGATATTCTCCTTGCAAAGCTTGACCCAAGAATTAGAATGAGAGAAGTTGAAGGAATCTTAAAGTAATGGAGCTGCTTAAGTATATAAAGAAAAATAAATTAGCTTATTTATCCCTTTATCTGATTGGGATTTTTTACCTTTTAGCAATCTTTGCAGACTTTATAGCCCCTTATCCTTACGACATTCAGCATAGAGATACGCCTTACCACCCACCTAACCAGATACATTTTTTTGACGAAAAAGGAAACTTTCATCTTAGACCTTTTGTTTATAAATACGAATTGGTAGACCCAATTTCAAAAAGCTATAAAATTAACTATGATGTTAAGCATCCTATATACTTTTTTACCCATGGACATACTCATTACCTTCTTGGGTTTATTAAAACAGACTTACATCTTTTTGGAGCAAAAGAAGGAAAGATTTTTTTACTTGGTGCTGATAATCTTGGGAGAGACATATTTTCAAGAATACTTTATGCATCAAGGATTTCATTATCTATTGGACTTATTGGAGTTTTTCTTTCATTTTTGATAGGTGCAATAGTAGGTGGAATTGCTGGATACTTTGGCGGAAGAGTTGATAATATCCTGATGAGAATCTCAGAAATTGTGATGTCATTTCCGAGCTTTTATCTTATGCTAACATTAAGGGCTGTATTTCCAATCACATTGTCTTCAGTTGAAGTTTTTCTTTTGATAGTTGTTATACTTTCTTTTATTGGCTGGGCTGGACTTGCAAGGGTCATTAGGGGAATGGTTCTATCTATTAGAGAGCAGGATTTTGTCTTAGCAGCAAAAAGCTATGGTGCTTCATCTTTTAGGATTATAATAAAACACATTTTGCCAAATACTTACTCATATCTTTTGATTGCTGCAACCTTAGCTATTCCGGGTTATATCCTTGGAGAAAGTGCGCTGAGCTTGCTTGGTCTTGGAATTCAGGAGCCTTACGCAAGCTGGGGAAATATGCTTGCATCAGCAAGAAGCATAACAGCCATATCTCAGTATCCATGGATACTTGCCCCGGGGGTTGCTATATTTTTAACAGTTCTTGCTTTTAATCTTTTAGGTGATGCTTTAAGAGATGCTTTAGACCCAAAATTAAAGAGATTGATTAAGTAGATAAAGTAGATGACTAAAAGAAGTAATCCATTTGACTAAAGTCCTTAAATTTGACCGGCAAAAGTAAAATTATATCTACAACATATTCATTGAGGCTGTTCTAAAAAAGTTTTTAACAAAGAGGTTATTGTTGTCAATCTGAGCGTCAGCGAAGAATCTCATTTTTTCTTTTTAAAAAAATCAGAAGAGGGGATCCTTCGGCCTCGGAATGACCAGTAGGATGGAGCAAAAGAGGAAATCATTTGGCTTTACGACCTCAGATAACGAAAACCTGCCAATGGTGTCATTCTGAGCGTAAGCGAAGAATCTCTGCCCCCTTTTTGTTTTCTTCACTATTCAAAAAGCATTAAAAAAGAGATCCTTACTTCATTCAAGATGACAAACTCCCGAATATCTCCCCCAAACCATCTGTTATAATATTCTATTTAAACTGAACAAGAAAACCACGAGACAGTAGAAAAATGAAAATAGTCTATGAGAAATTAATACCAGCTACAAAACCAGAATACAAAGAATTTGAATTTAAATCTCAAAAAATTAACAACTTTATAAAAGAAAACAGCATAAAACTTTACAGCCATCAAGCCGAAGCCATAGAGCAGGTGCTAAAAAGAAATGACATAATCGTTACTACACCTACAGCTTCAGGAAAGTCTTTAATCTATACTTTATCTATCTTAGAAAAAATAAACCAAAACCCTGATACAACAGCAATTTTAATTTTTCCCCTTGTTGCCCTTGCAAGAGACCAAAAAGAGAAAATAGAAAACTTTATAAAAAAGACAAAAATCAAAGCAACTGTTGAAACATACTATGGAGACACTTCAAATACAGAAAGAATAAAAATAAGGTCAAATCCGCCAAACTTTTTAATCACAACTCCGGATATGTTAAATCAGGGAATTTTGCCAAATCATTGGAGCTGGGATAGATTTTTTACAAATTTAGAGTTTGTCGTTGTTGACGAAATTCACGCCTACAGAGGAGTACTTGGGTCTCATGTTGCAAATATTTTTAGAAGATTAAACAGATTAGCTAACTTTTACACAGGGAAAGAGCCTTTATACATCTGCAACTCTGCAACCATCAGAAACCCAAGCCTTTTTGCAGAAAAGCTTACAGGAAAGAAAAATTTTATAGAAATATCAAAATCCGGAGCACCATCTCCAAAAAAATCAATATACATCACAGAGCCGGTCTCTAACCATCAACTTATGGAGCTTATAATAGAATACCTAAAAAAAGGAATATCAACGATAGTTTTTATAGACAGCAGAAAAGATATAGAAGTTATTTATCTAAACATAAAAAAGAAGCTTGAAAAAAGAAAGCTTTTTAATCTTATAAATAAAGTAAAGCCTTACAGGTCTGGATACAGACAGGAAGAAAGGAGAGAAATAGAAAAAGGCTTGGCTAATGGAGATATAATGGTAGTACTTTCTACAAGTGCGTTAGAAATGGGAATAGATATTGGAGAGATTCAGTGCGTTGTTTTAAAAGGTTTTCCGGGGACGCTGGCTGCTATGTGGCAACGCTTTGGAAGAGCCGGAAGAAGAGGACAAACAGCATACAACTACCTAATCACAAAACAAGACGCCTTAGACCAGTATTATCTTAAAAATCCTGAAGATATTTTTAACAGAAACGTAGAAGAGCCGATCATCAATCCAGAAAATAAATACATTCTTAAAAAACATCTAACATTATCAGCTAAAGAACTTCCTATTCATATTCGGGATATAAAGCCATCAGCAAAAGAAGCGGTAAAAGAGCTTTTAGAAGAAGAAATTCTTTACATTGATGGAGATAAAATCAAATCAAGGAAAAAAATCTCTTTTAGCATCAGGTCGGCAGGGGATAGTTATGATATAGTAGACATAAAGACCAATCGTTCTATCGGAAATCTTAATCAAGAGTATGTATTTTATGAAGCTTTTCCAAACGCAGTTTATATTCATTCCGGAGAAACTTATAAAGTTATTAGCGTAGATAGTGATGATAAGGTGATATATGTTGAAAAAGCAGATTTAAATTACTTTACACAACCAGTGTTGTCTTCAGAGACAGAAATACAAAGCATTGAAAAATCAAGAGAATTTAAAGATATAGAGATCTTTTATGGAAGCGTTAATGTTAGGTCTATGATAATAGGATACTCAAAAATAGAGATAGAATCTAATAAAAGAATCAACGATGTTATGTTTGATTATGAAAAAATTTTAGAAAAAAATTTTGCTACAAAAGCAGTATGGTTTACCATTCCAGATTATTATGAAAGTTTGATAAAAAAGCATACATTAGAAAACAGTCAGAAAACAGTTTTATCGTTGCTTGAAAGAAAGCTTGAAAAACCGGTCTATGAGATGGTTTTAAACATAGTTTCAAACAGTAAAACTCCATACAAAAAACTTGGAGAAATTTTAAAAGAGAATGATTCTAATTTCATAAAAAATTATTTAAAAAACCTATCTAAAATAGAGATTGAGATTTTGACAACAGAAGCTGAAAGACTACTGAACGAGAAAAATATTTTCATAGGTGCTTTGCATGGAGCTGAGCATGGAATGATTGGTATTTATTCCATCTTTGCCATGAATGATAGATGGGATATTGGCGGATTGTCTACAAACTACCATCCACAGACAGAAAAAGCAAGCATATTTATTTATGATGGCTACGAAGGCGGGATAGGCTACGCAGAAGCAGGCTTTGAGAGATTGGAAGATATTTTAAAAGCAACTTACAAAAACATTAAAAACTGTAAATGTTTAAACGGCTGTCCGTCTTGTATATTATCTCCAAAGTGTGGAAACGCAAATGAACATCTTGATAAACTGGCAACAGAAAAATTTTTAGAGTTAATCTTAGCATGATAAAAGGAGTTTATATACACATACCATTTTGCAATATAAAATGTCCATACTGTGATTTTACATCTTTTGTTTGGCAGGAAGATAAATTAAAAGATAGGTACGTAGAAGCTTTAAAAAAAGAGCTTTTAATGTACTTAAATAATAATTTTGACCTCCAAACCATCTACTTTGGCGGCGGGACACCATCAACGCTAAAACCTGAAAAGATTGCTGAAATAATAGAGTTTGTAAAAAACAACGTAAAGCATCAAAAAAATCTTGAAATAACAGTTGAAATAAATCCAAAAACCTATAAATACAATGAGTTTAAAATCATAAAAGATGCAGGAGTAAACAGAATAAGCATTGGCAATCAATCATTTTTAGAAAAAAATCTTATAATGCTTGGTAGAGACCACAAACCGGAAGATAGTTATAAAACCATAGAAAACTGTCTTAAAGCCGGAATATCTAACATAAACCTTGACCTGATTTACGGAATTCAAAATCAAACTCTACAAGACCTTGAAAAAGATTTAGAGATATACACATCATTACCTATAACTCACATATCAGCTTATATGCTTACTGCCTACGAAGACACACCTCTTGGAACACTTGTAGAGAAAGGACTTTATCATCTACCTGACGAAGATTTAGTATATCAGATGTTTTAATGATAGACCAAACTTTACATAACAAAGACTTTGAAAGATATGACTTTCAACTGGGC
>GG748540.1_pt5 | contig 15267 bp, 14 predicted proteins | sample 429578 | NCBI scaffold set GG748486.1
AAGCAGTAAGTGGAATGAGGAAGGTTTCAATTCCTCATAGGTAGGCTACAAACTTTTAGGAGGTGTAGCAATGAATTATTTAGAGATTTGTTTCAATTCCTCATAGGTAGGCTACAAACAAAGCAAAAGTTTAAAGATGAGGTTTACTTGATTACGTTTCAATTCCTCATAGGTAGGCTACAAACAATTATAATATGGGTGAAAAAATAACTAAAATGCTTGTTTCAATTCCTCATAGGTAGGCTACAAACTATGCTCTTAATCTTAATGGTGGGGATGTTTATTTTGGTTTCAATTCCTCATAGGTAGGCTACAAACCCGTCAACTTTTAACTCAATAATAAAATCGCGAAAACCTTATTCAATTGACAATGTGTAAAACATTATACCAAATTTTTAAAAAATCCGCAAGTTGAAGTTTTTTTCCGCAAACCTCGATATACAGAAAATATATTATTATATTTTATTCTTCAACTTCCCATCACGAGCCGATTTTCAAGAACCACAAACTCAGAAGGGAGCGGAAAATATCACTTCTTAACTTCCCGATCTGAAAAAATTATAAAATAAAAAATTATAAATTCTCAAAAACTTATAAGTTAAAAAATTTAAAATCAAAAAGTTTAATTCAACAAATACTTAAAATTACTCTTTAAAAAATCTCTTTAAAATCATTACTACACAGGCTTAAATCAAATATCAAAAAATAAAATCGTATCACCAATACCTTAGCTTTGCTGACTTTTAAATCATCTCACCAAACTATCAAACAATCAATCAAAAATCACTAAGATAGTGATAAACTTATATCTAACCTTTCACATCTCACGTTTCGTATTCTCACGTAAAACAAGCTTGTGTAGGCTAACTTATTCAATTGCCAAGGTTTAGTTAAAAAATTAAAAAGCTAATAATATACAAAAAATTTTTAACCTATCAAACAAAAATTGCGAGTACAGTAAAAATTCTCGTAAAGCTTACTTTTTCGTATCATCCTAAGGCTGTAAGCCGAAGGATCTCATCTTTTGAAAGTTGAGAAAAAATAAGATTCTTCGCCGGCTGCAAAGTGACGATACTCTTTTTTAGAGTAATTACAGACCGGACATCTCCAAGTATCTGGTAAATCTACAAACTCTATGCCCGGAGAGATAAGATTAATCTCGTCTCCTTTTTCCGGGTCGTATACATAGCCACAAACCCTGCATCTGTATTTGAGATTTTTCTCTTCTTTAAGATTTACCTTCATTTTTTTCTTCCTCTACAAGTCTTTCTGCTAAGTATTCTGCTAAGTGCATAACTTTAACTTCTTTATAATGACCGTGCTTATACATACCATCTGCTAAATTTAGTACACATCCTGGACAATCGCTTAAAACGTAAGTTGCTTGAGTTTTTCTTAAATCTTCTATTTTTCTTTTTTGAAGTTCAGAAGCTACTTCATAGTTAGCCACAGAGAAGTATCCGGCAAAACCGCAGCACATCATAGCTTCTTCGCCTTCAACGTATTGTGTGTCTTTTACATTTTTTATTACATCTCTAAATACGTTAGAGTCTGTTTTCATTGCAGTGTAAGAATGGCAAGGAAAATGAAAGCTAACTTTTTCACCGTTGCCTTTAAACACTAAGAATCCTTCTTCTCTAAGTATTTCTGCAAAGTCTTTAACTGGATATTTATACTCTTCTTTTAAAGCTCCACCACATGTTGGACATGCAACTACGATATGATCAAATTTGTATTTATCTATTTCGTTTTTATTATGCTTCATAAGTTTATTAAACGCGTCTATCTCTCCGCTGTAAAGGTGTGGTGCTCCACAGCATCTTATATCTTTTGGAACTACAACATCATAACCGGCTTTTTCCATAAGTTTTAAAACACTCTCTCCAACCTTACCTTGAAAAGCATCTATCATACAACCTGTAAAGAATAACAATCTTCCTTTAGATTTTTCAGCTTTTACTTCTTTACCTCTCAATCCAAAAGGTTTTGCAGATGGCTTAGGCATTAGTTTAGCATATTTTGGAATACCAACATCTATATAAACAGCATTGTATTCAGGAACTTCTTTCCCTGCAAGCTTTCCGTAAGCCTCCATCAAGGTTGGTGCAAACTTCATACCTATTTTTGTAAGTGGATTTCCCATCATTCCAAGACCTTTGAAAACCACTGTCTTAAAGTAATCTTTCTTTGATTTTTCCTTTGCCATATTTCTTGCTCTAAACATAATCTCTTTATATTCAACTTCGTTAGGACATATCCACTCGCAACGGCGACACATTGCACATTGATTCCACTGGGCTGCAACTTCTTCAGTAAGTGGCAGGATTCCATCTACAACGGCTTCAGCCAATGCAAGCCTACCTCTTGGAGAAGAACGTTCTTCTTTTACGACGCTATACGTAGGACAAACCTGTCTGCATGCTGAACATTTGACACATTGATGTGCAAGCTCTATGGTTAATTTTGGCTCTATTAGTTCACTCATTGATTGTCTCCTTAAAATTTTAAAGGTGTATAAAATTTATATTGGTTAATAGACGTTAACAATAACGGAAATCATGTTTTTTCAAAGCCAAAATATTAACAAAATTTAAAATTGCACAAAAAATGTGCAACAATATATTTACATTCTTGAAAATTTAATATATCTTTTATACCACAAATTTTAATTCGAAAGGAGGAAAACAAGAGTTGATAGGATTTGGACCCCATTTAATGGTCGATGGTTACAACGGAAATTTTGAAGCTTTGGCAAGCGTAGAGGCTATTGCTAACTTTTTAGACACATTGCCGGCTGAAATCGGAATGACAAAAATTATGCCTCCGTATGTATTTAAGTACGATGGCGGAGATAAACCAGAAGATTGGGGAGTTTCAGGATTTGTAATCATAGCAGAGAGCCACATAAGTATCCATACATTTCCAGAGAAAGGATACTTTTCAATAGATATATTCTCTTGTAAGGATTTTGACATTCCGGCAGCTTTGGAAATAATTAAATCTTTCTTTGGTACAGAAGACCTTGAAGTTCAAACAACTTCAAGAGGAACTGAGTTTCCAAGAGATATTGGCATGGCTGGAGCAATTACAGCATCTCAAAGAAGAAGATTATATTAATAAACATACGCCAGCCTAACGGCTGGCATTTTTAAAAATGATTATGAGATTTTCCGCACAACTATAAAATAACGTCTATGCTTTACTTCTAACCTCTATAATGGCAATTCATGAATTGCCTTTACTTTCATTTTTTCTGTTATTCTGAGGACACAAGTCCAAAGGATCTATAAAATTGATGCATATTAAAATTAACTTTCCTTAGTCATCATGGAGAGTGTCCCAAAATTTTTATAAGTTTACCTTGTCCGACATCCTGAGGACGTAAGTCCGAAGAATCTCTTCTTTTGATTTTTTTAATTTAAAAAGAAAAAAGAGATTCTTTGCTGGCTGCAGAATGACGATATAGATTTGATGCGGATTTTTGGAACACCCTCAGCTATCATGAAGCTCTAAAGCCAAAGTGCCTTCTCTTTTAAAAAGATGAGAAATTGAGAAATAAAAGGCAGAGATTCTTCACTTCGTTCAGAATGACACAAGATCACCTTTCCATAGTATTCATCATTCAACCTTTGACGGTCATCCTGAGACCGAAGAACGAAGGAACTCATTTTAAAATGAGGCAATTACTCAAAATAATCCATCCATACTATAATAATAAGTAGTATAGGAGGTAAAACATGAATTTAGTAGAATTATTACATATAGCATTATCAGAAGAAAAAGTAGAGGAATTTTTAAGAGAAAAAAAGTATACTTAAAACATTTGATAGCTGTTCTTTCTGTAATGCTAAAAACATTGGTAAAGTCAGAAGAAACTTCTACATAAAAAAGAATGAAGTGTTAGAAAAGACAGTATCCTTGAAGATTTAAAGCTACTTTCTCTAAATTCATATTGGCTGTAAAACTATTCATACTTGAAGCTGCTGCTTATAAAGCACATAAAGAACTTGATTTAGCTTACAATACTACACACAAAATTTACACAAAACTTAGACAGTTTATATACAAATTTGTCTCAAAAGATAATCAGTTTTTATCAGAATAATTAGAAATGGATGAAAGCTATTTTGGAGGGAAAAGGAAAGGCAGTAGAGGAAGAGGGCAAAGAGTAAAATTCCTGTGTTTGGAATTCTTGAAAGAAATGGAAAAGTCAAAGTTGAGATAGTAAAGGATATATCTGCTAAAACACTACTGAGAGAAACCATAAAGAAAGCAAAGAAAGGAAGCTTAATATATACAGATAAATTCAAAAGTTATGCTTTGGGTGAGAAATTAGGATTTTTATAGAATTTAAAAAGAGATCTTTCGGTCTTACGGCCTCAGGATGACAGAAAAAGGTTGATTGATAAACATTAGAAAAAGGACAACCTTATTTGTTATTCTAAAGCCGGCGAAGAATCTCCTACTTTTATTAAATTTCTTACCCACAAGCATACTTCTTTTTTTTATTAAAATATCCAAATATCTTAATATTTACAAAAAACCCCATTAAGTTAGTGTTTGACAACTTAATATTTTTTGTATTGAATATATGTAAATATATTTTTGTAGGAGGTTAGTATTATGAGAAAAGTTTTAGCGTCAGCTGCAATTCTTGCAGTAGCAAGGTCTGCAATGGCAACAAACGGAGATAACATGATAGGTGTTACTCCAGCATCTGAAGCGATGGGTGGACTTGGCGTTGGTATGCCAATTGGCTCTATTGATTCAATCTTTAGAAACCCAGCATGGATGAACTCAGAAAAAGGCTTTACCGTAAGCTTTGGTGGTATTTTATTTATGCCAGATGTAAAAGCAAGATATAGCGATTCAACAGGTGATACTGGATATGTTTCTTCAAGAGCAAACTTCTTTACTGTACCGGAAATAGGAATTACAAACAGAATAAATGATCAAGTGGTTGTCGGTATTGCTGCCTATGGTGTTTCTGGTATGGGTGTAGACTATAGAAATAAAGACCCAAGATTAGCAAATATGCATACAACTTTACAGTTTATGAGAATCATTCCGGCTGTTTCTTATCAAGTAAATCCTAATTTATCTGTTGGTGTAGGGCTTGATTTAGCATGGGGCTCTCTTGATATGGGTGCTACAATGCGAGATCGCACAGGTGCATATTATAACGCTGGTGGCGGACAATCATCTTCTTATGGTGTGGGTGCACAGTTAGGTATAGGTTATAAAGTTGGAGATTTAACAGTAGGTTTCAACTATCAATCTCCTATATCTATGAAATATAAGCATGTATTTGATAGCAATAATGACAAAGGTTCATATGAAGACCTAAAATTACAACAACCTCAAGAAGTTGCAGCTGGTATTGGTTATAGAGTATTACCAAACTTAAAAGTTGGTTTGGATATAAGATGGATTAACTGGTCTGATGCAGATGGTTATAAACAATTTAAATGGAAAGACCAAACAGTTATAGCAGTTGGTGGTGAGTATCAAGTAAATCCAGCATTAAAATTAAGAGCTGGTTATAACTATGGTAAATCTCCAATCAGAAGCTATTCTGGATTAAATACGGGGAATGCCAACACAATACCAAATTTAGCAAAATCTTTCTCAGACTTTGATGTTCAATGGTTTAATTTAATTGGTTTTCCAGCAATTACAGAGCACCATATATCACTTGGTGGAAGCTATCAATTTACAAAAAACTTTGCGGTTGATTTAGCATATGTTCATGGATTTGAGAAAAAGATTGAATCAAGTGGAAGTGGTGGATTACCTCTTGTTGGAGCTAAAAACTCACAAAATGAAGTTGGTGTAGCTTTAAGATGGTCGTTCTAAGGTATTAGAGGTAGAGAGTTATGAATAAATTAGCAGTTTTAGGGACGGTTTTATCTCTTTGTTTTTCAAGCTTTGCAGCGGAACCATGGATGAGTCCAAAGTGGACAGGCAGTTTTGTGAGTATTGGAATAAAAACATGCAAACTGTCATGGCAGAATGGGCAGAATATAACGTAAATAAACAAAAAGGCTATAAAACAATCCAATTTTACAGAGAAAATTGTAATTCACCTAAAAAGGTTGAAGTTAGAATTAAGCATGAAAACGGAAAAGCGGTATGTATTTATGGTGGTGAAGCTAAGGACTCAAATCCAGAGTTTGTTATGCACGCAACAGATGAAAACTGGAAGTCTTTAGCAAAAGGCGAATTTGGATTTATGGGAATGGGTATTATGAAAAAGATGACATTCCAAGGTTCTAAAGTTGAGGCAATGAAATTTATGGAACCTTTCAAATCTTTCTTAATTGGTCTTGGAAAAGTTCCTCATACAGATGCTTGTCCATAATATTTTCGAAAATATCCCGAGGCTTTAAAAGGTCTCGGGAGTCTAAATTTTCATTGATTGGGTTGTTGAGCTACAGGTGAATATTAAAAAACTTTATCAAATTATGTAAAATAGTCTCTGTCTTTTATTCAATTTCTCAAACAACATACACTAATTCACTAAAATTAAAAATCTTGCATTCAAAAAGTAATTAAATTTTCTAAGCTAATCTATAATTAAGCTATAATTATTTACACATGCTTTAGGTGAGAATTTAGGAGTTTTTATAAAATTTAAAATGAGATTCTTCAGCCTTACAGCCTCAGGATGACAAAGAACAACCAAATGGTGTCATTCTGAGCGTAGCGAAGAATCTCCTGATTTATTGAATTTCTCACCTGACATATATTATCTAAATATGCTAAAAATATAACATCTTCCCAAAACGGGGGCTGATTTATGAAAAAAAAATTTTTAATTTTTGCGATTTTCTTAGTATCAATAGCTTTACTTTTCTTCTACAACAAAAACAAAAACAGATACGAAACTTATAAGCTTGAGAAAAAAGAGGTTGTTAAATCTATTTATGCTTCTGGATATATAGATAGTGAAAATAGCGTAATAATCAAATCAGAAGTTTCTGGTTACGTTGAAAAAATATATGTAAAGGAAAACGACCAAGTAAAAAAAGGTCAAATCCTTGCGAAAATATCAAATCCTACACTTTATGAAAATCTAAAAGATATAGAGTTTCAAGCACAGCTTGTCAAACAAAAACTTTCTGAAAATTCAGATTTTAGAAAGCAGTTTATTGAAAATATAGAAATGAAAAAAGTAAACTATGAAAATCTTTTAAAGGTTTACGAGAGAAGAAAAAATCTATTTGAGAAAGGGTTGATTCCAAAAGAGCAGTTTGATGAAGTGGCTAAAAATTTGGAAGTAGCCAAGAGAGATTATGAGAAAGCGGTTGCAAACTATCAAGATAGTTTAAAAGAGTTGTCTTATCAGCTAAAAAGCTTTGAAGCTAAAAAGTCGGAAGTAGCCAAAGAAATTGAAAAATACTATATAAAATCTCCAACAGATGGCAAAGTTTTAAGAAAATTTGTAAATGAAGGAGACTATATAAATAACATCTCTCAAAACAATCAGCTTTTTGCTATTGGGAGTTTGGATAAGACAGAGACGGTTTTATTGGTAGATGAAGAGTATGCACCACTGTTTAAAGAAGGAATGGAAGTCCTTGTAAAGCTTGACTCTTATCCGGATAAAGTTTTTATTGGAAAAATCAAAACTATAGAGTCTCAATCTGACAAAAATTCAAGGACGGTCAAAGTTAAAGCAGACGTTAACTATGACAGACCTGTATTGTTAAATATGACGGTAGAGTCTAATATAATTTTAGGAAAGGTTTCTGGCTTGTTTATTCCGGAGAATGTTTATAAAAATGGCTATGTCAAATTGTTAGAAAATGGAGAAATCAAGAATGTAAAAGTAGAAGTTGATAAAGAAAAATATAATGGTTATCTAAGAGTTTTAAGTGGTTTAAAAGAAGGTCAAACAATAGTTATTGGTAAATAAGATGTATCATATACTTTTTTTAGCCTTAAAGTTTTTGGTTGAAAGAAAAAGACAGACTTTTGTTTCAATTGTTGGTGTTGGGATCGGCGTTGCAGCTTTTATAGTTATGGCTTCTTTAATGAATGGGTTTCAAAAATACTTTGTTGAGCAAGCAATAGACCTAAACGCACACATTACACTTAAAACTAAACCGGAGGATATTCCGGACAGAATTTTAAAAATTTACTATGGTGATAAAATTATTCCGGTAATTCTTGGGTCTAAACCGCCTGAAAAGAAAGACAAAATTACAGATTATAAATTTATAATAGAAAAGTACTCAAACAGTCCTGATATTCTTGGAGTAGCACCACATCTTGTAAGTCAAGGTATATTAAAATATGGAATGGTTGAAAAGTCTGGGTCATTGATTGGTATAGACCCAAATTTAGAAAGAAAAGCATCAGTAATAGATAAATTTATAGAAAATAAACGATTAGATGCTTTATTAGCAGACGAAAACAGCATAATCATCGGAAAACTTCTTGCCAAAGACCTTGGAATATACGAAACGGGAAAGAAAGTAATACTAACAACACCAAGCGGCAACACTCATCTGTTTAAAGTTGTTGATTTTTTTAACTCAGGAATTACAAACTTAGACCAAACGAGAGTTTATCTAAACCTTAGAATGCTTCAGACCATGCTTCAAAGACCAAATGAAGTTAATGAGCTAATATTTAAAATAAAAGACGTAAATAAAGCAGAAAGGTTGGCAAGATTAATTTCTCAAGAGACCGGTTATTACACTGAAAGCTGGCAGTTTGCATACAAAAACTTTTTACAGCTTTTTAAAATTCAAAACTACATCACATACATAATAGTATTTGCTATTTTGGTAGTATCGGCTTTTGGAATATTCAACATCATAATGATGACAGTTATGGAAAAGAAAAAAGATATAGCAATTTTAAAGACTGTTGGGTATGAAGATGATGAAATAATAAAAATCTTTACATTTCAAGGTGTAATCATTGGCTTTTTTGGCTACATAATAGGAGCAATACTTGGCTATTCTATCCAAGAATGGCTATCAAGCTTAAAAATAGACGTTGAAGGGTTAATAAGAGCAAAAGGCTTTATTCTTGATAGAAGCACTCTTTACTTTGTTTATGGCTTTGTTTTTTCAATGTTTTTCTCAATATTAGCATCTTTTTATCCATCTTACAAAGCATCTAAGTTAAATCCTGTTGATATTTTTAGAAGTGGTGGATGATGGAAATTATAAAAGTAGAAAATATAAACAAGTTTATCGCTAATGAACATATTTTAAAAAATATTAATCTTTCAGTAAAACAAGGAGAGTTTGTAAGTATCATAGGTCCATCCGGTTCAGGAAAAAGTACATTGTTATACATACTTGGACTTTTAGATCAGCCAACAGATGGAAAAGTTTTTGTTGAAAATCAAGAGATAAATTTTAAGGATAAAAAAAGAATTTCAGAAATAAGAAACAAAAAATTTGGATTCGTGTTTCAGTTTCATTATCTGATAAATGAACTTACAGCTTTAGAAAATGTTATGGTTCCAATGTTAAAAAGCGGAGTAGAAAAATCTGTGGCAGTAGATATAGCAATAAAAAATCTCGAAAAGCTTAGACTTGAAAAAAAGCAAGACAGAAGACCTTACGAGTTATCAGGTGGTGAACAGCAAAGGGTATCTATTGCAAGAGCTTTATCAAACAACCCATTGGTAATTATTGCAGACGAACCAACTGGTAATCTTGACTCAAAAAATACCCAAATAGTCATGGAAATATTTGAAAATCTAAACAAAGAAGGAAGAACTATAATTATGGTAACTCACGAGATTGATTTAGCAGAAAGAACACAAAGGATTATAAAAATAAAAGATGGTGAAATTATAGAAGATGTAAAGAAAATTTGAGTTATAATAATACGTCGGGTAAGAAATTCAATAAAAGTAGGAGTTCCTCCCTTAACTCAAAATGACGCCATTGTATTGAGAATGATACCATTAGATCGTTCTCCGTCATCCTGAGGACGTAAGCCCGAAGAATCTCCTCTTTTGATTTTTTAATTTGAAAAGAAAAAATGAGATTCTTCGCCGGCTGCAGAATGACTGTGCAGATTTTTACAAGCAGCCTCGATATACATTTTGCTTTCTCAATTATTTTATATTCTTCAATTTTTCATACTCATCTTTTGTGTTAATACTCCAATAACTAAAAAAATTCTTGTCTATTTTGGATATTTCATCTTCATACAATTTTAAACAAATTAATTTATCAATCCAAGACATTAAGGACTTGCTTGACTTATATACTTCCTTAGCTTTTTCTAAAGCATCTTTTTTATAAAGCGTATTTAAAGGTTGGTATTTTCCATTGATTATAGGAAGAACGCAATCATAATCTGAAATTTTTTCTTTATAAAAGTCAATTAATTCTGGATTTAAAAGTGGAGTATCTACAGTAGCTATAAACACATATGGATTATTAATACTGTCTGATACTGACACAACAGCGTTTAATGGACCATCGTAAGGATTTTTATCTTTAATAAGAGTTATCTTATCAAGAAATTCATTAAGTTCTTTTTGATAAATTTCTTCATCTTTATTTATCGAAAGGATAATTTCATCGCATTTTTCATAGAGCTTTTTGACAATTGTTTTTAAAAATGTTTGTCCACCAAATTTTAAAAATGCTTTATCTTCTCCCATTCTCTTGCTTTGACCGCCAGCAAGCAGGATGCAAGAAATTTTATTCGTAGTCATATAAAGCTGTTGTTAAATATTTTTCTCCACCATCAGGACAGATAAAAACTATAACACCTTCATCAATTTCTCTTGCTACTTTTATTGCTGCCTCATAAGCAGCACCGGAAGATTGTCCTACAAATATGCCTTCTAATCTTGACAGCTCTCTGGCTCTTTGATATGCAATATCAGTTCCAATAAAGATAGTTCTATCAAGCCTGTTTTCATCAAAAATACCCGGCTTTATGGAAGTTTCTATATATTTTAATCCTTCTATACCATGAAATGGGCTATCCGGCTGAACGCCTATAACTTGAATATCCGGATTGAAGATTTTTAATCTTCTGCCAGTTCCCATAACGGTACCGCCTGTTCCTATTCCGGCAACAAAGTAAGTAATCTTTCCTTTTGTTTGATTCCAAATTTCTACTGCAGTAGAATCAAAATGTGCTTTCCAGTTTGCATCATTATTATACTGGTCTATGTAATAATATTTTTCTGGATACTTTTCAACAAGCTTTCTGACATAAATAATTGCTCCATCTGTACTTTCAAGTGGATTTGTAAAATGGATTTTAGCTCCAAATGCTTTTATGATTCTTTTTCTTTCTTCGCTAACATTGGATGGCATCGCAAGCTCAACTTGATATCCAAGGGCAGTTCCAACCATTGCAAGAGCAATTCCAGTGTTTCCGGATGTTGCATCTATGATAACTTTATCTTTCGTTAGTTTTCCTGAATTAATTGCCTCAACTATCATTCTTGTTGCCGGTCTGTCTTTTACAGAACCACCGGGATTATAAGATTCTAACTTTGCATAAATTTTTACATTCTTATTTTTTATATCTTCAGGCAATGACCTGCTAAGCTCTACTAATGGAGTGTTTCCAACAAGCTCTAATATTGATTTTCTTGTTTTTCTATAGCCTTCATCATGCTGTCCAAGTATCCACATAAAAGCCTCTTGGTTTTTTTGTAATTATTATATCAGTTAAGACTCAGGTTATAAATAACTAACATTTGAATATTAGTTGTAAAGCTAAAGAAGGTTATACGTCGGGTTAGAAATTCAGTAAAAGCGGGAGATTCTTCACCGGCTGCAGAATGACATATAATGTTGCCCTTTCTCTGATGCTTATCAGCCAACTTTTGGTTCTCATCCTGAGGCTGCAAGCCGAAGCATTTCTTTCTTAAGTTTTATAAAATTCCTAATTTCCTATACAATGCAATAAGATAACCAAAATCTGATTGTAATAAACTGGTTTTGATAAACTACTTATTATCTTCACTGCTTACTTTTATTATTGTTTTTACGTTTCCTCTTGGATTCCAATCTCCAATAACTTCAAGTTTTCTTGGTTTTAAAAGATTGTACAAATCTTCATAAATCTTATTGGTAGCCTCTTCATGGGATATATACTGATTTCTGTATTTGTTTAGATAAAGCTTTAAAGATTTTAGTTCTACAATGTATTGGTCTGGAATATATGTTATTTTTATTGTTGCATAGTCTGGATATCCTGACCTTGGACAAAGACAAGAAAACTCAGGAAAAGTTATATCAATAGTATAATTTCTTTCCGGATATGGATTAAGCCATGGTTCTAATTTTGCTTCAAGTATTTCTTTTTCTCCGTATTTCATTTAAACCTCTCTATTAATAATATAATCAGCTAATTTAATCAAAAATTCAGAATTTTTCAAGTCTTTTATCTCATTTTTTGCCTTTTCAACATAAATTTTTGCAATCTGTATTGACTTTTCTAATCCATACAAAGATGGGTAGGTAATTTTATTTTTATCTTTATCTTTATGTAATCTTTTTCCTGCTTTTTCTTCATCTCCGATTTCATCTAAAATATCATCCCATATCTGAAAAGCAAGACCAATATTTATTCCATAATTTTTTAATTTTAGCATCTCTTCTTCTGTAGCATCAGCTAACACACCGCCAATTTGACAGCATGCAGATAAAAATTTTGCAGTTTTATTTAGATGAATAAATTCAACATCTTTAAAATTTGGTAATATATCAGCTGCTTGACCTCCTACCATGCCATAAATTCCTACATTATGAGACAAAATATTAATTACTTTTACAATTTTTTCAGCTGATAATTTTTTATTGTTTGAGATAGCTTCAAAAGCATATGTTAAAAGTCCATCACCTGCAAGAATTGCGACAGCCTCACCAAATACTTTATGGCAGGTTGGCTTTCCTCTTCTTAAATCATCATCATCCATAGCGGGTAAATCATCATGAATTAAAGAGTAAGTATGAATAAATTCTGTTGAAATAGCTATATCTATAAAATCTTCAATATTTATATCTTCTTTGACGGCTTTTGCAGATTCAATAACTAAGATAGGTCTGATTCTTTTTCCACCTGCTTCTAAAGAATATCTGATTGCGTTAGATAATTCTTCAGGAATGCAGCGGGGAATAAATCTATCTAAGTGCTTATTTATAAAGTTTGCTTTTTCTTTTAAGATATTTTTAAACTCCATGGTAAATATTATATAACAGGTTAAGATATGTGATGAGTAAGATTGGCTGTATGATTATTAAAATATAAATATTTTGATATCTTTAAAAACTTTATAACCCACACGGTTCAGATGTAACTAAAGAGGTTTACGGAGAAGATGGTTGTTATTACAGACTTTATAACCCACACGGTTCAGATGTAACATTCCAAGGCGATTTTATCGAGGCTGATAAGTTTGTCCTTTATAACCCACACGGTTCAGATGTAACGTTATTTATCGAAAGGATTGGGAACATCCTTTGAAACTTTATAACCCACACGGTTCAGATGTAACGAAAGAGCCACTCCAAATAGAAAATAGCTTAATTATCTTTATAACCCACACGGTTCAGATGTAACGCTATTTTAAAGAATGCACTTCCTTCGTTTATAATACTTTATAACCCACACGGTTCAGATGTAACTTAAACGCTTATATGAACCAGCTATCGTAAGAATTGACTTTATAACCCACACGGTTCAGATGTAACCCTGTCTCTGTGTCAAAACGATTTTAAGATCTTCAGACTTTATAACCCACACGGTTCAGATGTAACTATAAAAGCATCTTCGAAGCGGTCCATTTGGTGTAGAACTTTATAACCCACACGGTTCAGATGTAACCCGTTAAATTTTAACTCAAAAATAAAATCGCAGAAACCTTATTCAATTGCCAAGTTGTAAAACATTATACCAAATTTTTAAAAAATCCGCAAGTTGAAGTTTTTTTCCGCAAACCTCGATATACAGAAAATATATTATTATATTTTATCCTTCAACTTCCCATCACAAGCCGATTTTCAAGAACCACAAACTCAGAAGGGAGCGGAAAATGTCACTCTTTAACTTCCTGATCTGAAAAAATTATAAAATAAAAAATTATAAACTATGAAAAACTTAAAAATTAAAAAATCCAAAATCAAAAAGTTTAATTCAACAAATACTTAAAATTACTCTTCAAAAAATCTCTTTCAAATCATTACTACACAAGTTTAAACCAAACATCAAAAAGTAAAATCACATTACCAATACTTTAGCTTCACTGACTTTTAAATTATCTCACCAAGCTATCAAGCAATCAGATAAAAATCACTAAGATATTGATAAACCTATACTTAACGTCTCACATCTCATGTCTCACGTAAAATAAGCTTGCGTGGGCTTACCTATTTAGATGCTATCATCAAAAAGTAGAGCTTTTATAAGTTTACCATAACCTTTTGGCACATATAAATTATATTCTTCTCCATCGTTAGGTGTTCTTTTTTTCAATAAGTGAGGGTTTAATTTATCTAAAGTTTCTCTTTTGATATAAGTTAATCTTGATATTTCTTCAAAAGTGTATCCTTTGTTTACTTTCACAATATCAAAGTTGGTATCTTCTTCATCCAATCTTTTTTTCTTAACTATCCCTGTCGTTGCTTCAGCAATTGCGATAAACTTTAAAACGTACTCTTTTGTTTGTTTTGGTAAGAAATTTTTAATGTTGCTGAATGAATTTCCATGATAGCTAACCTTTGTAATTACCTTGTTATGTCCAGCATTATAACTTGCAAGAACTAATTGCCAATCTCCAAAGACAGAATAAAGTTTTTTTAAATATCGCACTGCTGCAAGTGTAGACTTTATAGGATCTAACCTTTCATCAACTTCTTTATTTACTTTTAGTCCAAAACTTCTCGCAGTTTCAGGCATCAATTGCCATAAGCCTACAGCACCTTTTGGTGATTTTGCTATAACTTTATAACGGCTCTCTATAATAGGAACTGCTAAAAGTTCCGGTGGTAGATTATGTTTTATTAAAATGCTGTAAATTAAAGGAATAACATTTTTGCCATTTTCAATATAAGATTCTAACTCTCTTCTATGCTTTGAAATATAATCTTTTTTCTTCTTCTTAATCTTAGCTTTAGTCAATTCATCTTCCGATTTACTTAAATAATCTTCTAAAGCTTTAATATCTTGAGAGTTTTTAAGCTTGTCTTCAACAGCTGAGCTTATATTTTTTGGCTCCAACGTTTCTGCTTTTAAAACGTTTAATCCTGTTAGTAAAACCATAAA
>GG748494.1_pt5 | contig 14242 bp, 13 predicted proteins | sample 429578 | NCBI scaffold set GG748486.1
ATGATTGGGAAGTTAGCATTAAATGGAATGTCAAATTGTTTTGTTTGATAAATTCAAGAAGGAATAGCTTTCTTGACAAGTTTTACAAGTATTTTTTCTACATGGGAAAATCTTACTCAATTCCTGTCTATATTTTGATCTTTTTTATCTTTTTAAAGGATTTTAACTTTCTAAAACATTTGATAGTAAGTTTACTAATAACAGGAATAATTATGCCGATTTTAAAGTATACATTTAGACATAAACGACCTTCAGCTTTACTTGAAAATGTAAACCTTCTTGAACCTGTATCTTTAAAGAGTTTTCCATCTGCCGATAGCGGCTACGTTTTTACAATTTTTACTGTCTCTTTATTTTATGGAAATATCTATTTATCTTTAATTCTTTTGATTATAGCTTTAATAATTGGCTATGGAAGGGTCTATATGGGAGCACACTTCCCACTGGATGTAATAGCTGGCTATTTTTTTGGTTTCTTGGCAGGAATTCTTGGAAATTATTTAATTAAATTTATACCTTAATTTGTAGTCCATTCTCTTTTATTGTATAATTTAGAATGAGGTGTATTTTTTTAAAGAGGTGATTTAATATGTGTGGTGTTTTTGGAGTTTATAATAATAAATCTGCTGCTGAGCTTACATATTTAGGATTACATGCTTTGCAGCATAGAGGACAGGAATCTGCCGGGATAGCTGTTTCTGACGGTTATGACATAAATTTAAAGCTTGGGCAAGGTCTTGTTAATGTAGCAATAAAGGAAGAAGACCTTAAAGAGTTAAAAGGAGATTTGGCAATAGGTCATGTAAGGTACTCAACAGCTGGTGGTTCTAATCCAAAAAATATTCAACCTTTCTTTGCTCACTTTTACGGTGGAAGCTTTGCAATCGCCCATAATGGAAATCTTGTCAATGCAATGAGATTAAGACATGAACTTGAAATGGAAGGTGCAATTTTTAGGTCTACATCAGACACAGAAGTATTTATACATCTTATAGCAAGGTCTAAACAGCCTGCTCCACCACATATAAACCTTCATAAAAATGATGAAGACTTTCTGCCGCATGTTTTTGAAGCAATGAGAAAGGTAAAAGGTGCATACTCTCTATTAATTTTGAGAGAAAAACAGCTTATAGCCATAAGGGACCCATACGGATTTAGACCGTTAGCCCTTGGAAAAAATAGATTTGGAAGTTATTTTGTCGCATCAGAAAGCTGTACATTTGATATTGTAGATGCTGAATATTTAAGAGATATAAATCCGGGCGAGGTACTTGTCATAGACGATGCCGGAATAAGGTCATACTATCCGTTTGAGCATACAGAAAATCCAAAAAAATGTATCTTTGAGTTTGTTTACTTTGCAAGACCGGATAGCAAAATTTTTAGAGATTGGGTGTATGAAATTAGGAAAGAGATGGGAAGAAGACTTGCAAGAGAGTATCCAATAGATGCAGATTGTGTAATTCCTGTTTTAGATTCTGGATTACTTGCAGCAATGGGATACAGTGAAGAAAGCAAAATTCCATTTGAAATCGGTCTTATAAGAAATCATTATGTTGGTAGAACTTTTATACAGCCGCTTCAAGAGATCAGAGATTTATCAGTAAGATTAAAATTAAATCCAGTTAGAGAGGCAATAGAAGGAAAAAGGATTATCGTTGTAGATGACTCAATCGTTAGAGGAACAACAAGCAAAAAAATAGTAAACATGCTTAGAAAAGCCGGTGCTAAGGAAGTTCACATGCTTATAAGCTCACCGCCTGTAATTAGTCCTTGTTATTACGGAATAAACACACCGACAAAAGAAGAACTTTTAGCATCCCAGATGACTGTAGAAGAAATAAGAAAATTCATAGATGCAGATAGTCTTCATTATCTTTCGTTAGAAGGAATGGTAGAGGCTGCAAAATCTAAAGGCTACTGTACAGCATGTTTTACAGGAATTTATCCAGTGTTAGATGAAATTTTTACAGAAGTAGAACTATCTTAAACAGGAGGGTAGAACATGGCGAGAGTAGTAGTACCTTTAGCAGACGGTTTTGAAGAAATAGAGGCAATGAGCATTATAGACATTTTAAGAAGAGCTGGAATAGAAACAGTTATAGCAGGACTTCATGAAGGATCAATTACAAGTGCAAGAGGTGTAAAAGTTTTGCCGGATACTACCATAAATACTATAAAAGCTGAAGATTTTGACATGATTGTTTTACCCGGTGGTCAGCCAGGAACAGATAACCTTAATGCAGATGAGAGAGTTAAGAAGTTAATACAAGATTTCTACAACAAAGGAAAGCTTACAGGTGCAATTTGCGCAGCTCCATACGTCCTTGCAAATGCAGGAGTTCTTGAAGGAAAAAAAGCCACATCCTATCCAACTTACAAAGAAAAACTTGGAATTGTCAATTACTTAGAAGATATAGTCGTTGAAGATTCAAATGTATTAACATCAAGGGGACCGGGAACAGCTGCATGTTTTGCTTTAAAAATAGTAGAAAAATTAGCAGGCAAAGAAAAAGCAGACCAGTTAAAACAGGCAATGTTATTTAACTGCTAGTATGAAAAAGAAGATTTACAGCCACATGATTGGTTTTTTTAAGATTGTATTTTCAAATCCAAAAAGTGTAAAAACCCTTATTGATATTTTTCTACCAAAATTATCTAAAAAGATTGAAATAGATAGCTTGAAACTTGTCAATATTGATATTGAGACTGTTCCAAAAATCCACATCGTCATTCTGCAGCCGGCAAATAATCTCCTATTTTTCTTTTCAAGTCAAAAATCAAAAGAGGAGATTCTTCGGACTTACGTCCTTAGGATGACGGATATGGAAAATGGAAGGTAAAATTGAGGGGATAAAAGAAGGGATAAAAGAAGAAATCAAAGAAAGTTTAATAGAGTTGATGGAAACTAAATTCGGTGATAACGGCTCTAAATTGGTAGATATAATAAATAAAGTTGAAGAAGTTGACAGGTTAAAACAATTATTAAAGATAGTTGCTTTAGCTACAAACGTTGAAGAAGTTGAAGAAAAAATTAGAGAGTTGGTATAAATGTTTGAAAAAATTTTTGAGAAAATCAAAAGAGAAAATTTAGACGGATTTTTATTCTCTTCGTACTCTAATATTTTTTATCTATCAAAGTTTAACTCATCAAATGCTTTTGTAATTTTAACTGACAAAGGTAAATACTTTATTACAGATTCAAGATATTATGATAATGCTAAAGAAAAACTTAAAGACTTCAATGTTATCAAACTTGGGGAAGGAAATAAAAAAGGCTTAGACCATTTAAAAGAGATTTTAGAGAGTTTAAATCTTAAAAATGTTGGATTTGAGAAAAATAAAATAACTTTATCTTTTTATGAAAAACTTACAAAAGATACAAGTATCAATTTTATTGGCTTTGAAGGATTTTTAAATGAATTTAGAATGGTCAAATCTGAGGAAGAAATAAAGATTATTACTCAAGCAGTTAGAAAGACAGATAGAGTATACAAAAGAGTTTTAGAAGATATTCCAAGCTTAATAGGAAAACCTGAGATCTCTGTGAGACAAAAAATTGTAAACTATATTTTTGAAGAAGGCGGGACAGGTGAAAGCTTTCCGGCTATAGTCGCATCAGGTAAGCATTCTGCTATACCCCACTGGGAAACGTCTGACCACAAGATAAAAAATAACGCACCACTGCTTATAGACATGGGAATGAAATACAAAGGGTATTGTAGTGACTTTACAAGAACTATTTTTTTAGGAAAATCAAATCCAAAGTTTGAAAAAATTTACAATATTGTAAAAGAGGCTCATTTAAAAGCTTTATCTGTTGTAAAAGCCGGAATTCCTATAAAAGAAATAGATTTGGCAGCAAGAAAAGTTATAGAAAAGTATGGATACGGTGAATACTTTACCCATTCAACAGGTCATGGAGTAGGAATAGACATTCATGAAGAACCAAGAATATATAAAGATAACGAAGAGATTCTTCAAGAAAATACAGTTTTTACGATAGAACCGGGAATTTATATTCCCGGGCTTGGTGGTGTAAGACTTGAAAATATTGTAGTAGCAAGAAAAGATAAAGGGGAAGCATTAAGTAAAGCAGGGTTAGATTTGATTTATTTATAAACTTTTTTGGATAAATATAGTAGCTGTATTGATGGTAGTGGTGAAATGAATTAAAGTAAGGATGTTTCACCCTGAGGCTGTAAGCCGAAAGATTTTCTCTTTTATTGTTATTTGAAAGGAAGAGTGATAAAAAGAAGATTATTTGCTCGGCTGCAGAATGATAGTGTAGATTTTTACAAGCAGTCTTGCTTATCACTTTACTTGCCTATGTGAATCCATACTTCATTGTCTATATTATGCAGAACATACTCCGGAACTTTTATTTTAACTACATATCTTCAGTCAACTACCAAGATATTGCCTTTTTCATCTTTTTCAAAAATAGCTTCTACAACTAAATGTTTTTCTTTGTAAATTTTGTACCATCTTCTACTTCTTCAAATTTATCAAACCTAAGGATGTTTGACTGCTTTTTTAGAATATCTTTTATCATCTCTTTTGATGGAAATGATACTATTCTTTCAGATATCTGCTCGTTGTAATACTTATCGTTAAACCATGCGAGAATAGAAAAACAATAACTGTTATATCTATTAAACCATTAGCATAACAGCAAATTTTAGATTTCCATATAAATAAAATAAGATAGTTAATGCCGTCAGAATTACAATTAGTGATATTGAGACCTTTTTAAGCATTATAATCTCTTTAGTTGTTTAAAATCTTAACATTCTTTGGAAGGTTGAAATTTATATTTACCGGATTGGATAAATATTTAAATTTTTCAAACTCTACTTCAATAATGTTGTTGTCTGTATCCTGCGCTAAGATTTTAGTTAACGATAGATTAAATTTACCTATTGTCAGTTCTAATTTTTTAACTTCTGCGTTGTTTTTTGGTTTTAAAGATATTTTATATGTATCATTGGTTTCTTTGGTTTCTAACACATTAAAGGTAGACTTGATAGATTTGTTTTTGACAATCATTTCTAAAACTTCTGTTATTAAAACACTGTTATCTGCTGATGTTATGATAGCCTGATTTTCTTCTACAGAGTATAAAGTTACTTTGGTACCATTTAGATAAATAATCTGTTTATATGGTTTTATATACTCTATTTTGATTTTATCCGGTTTTACAGCTAATACTTTTCCATAAAAAATATCTGGGCTGGAAAACCCAGATTGATAAGTTTTCTGTATAATGTCTGCTTGAAATCCTTTTATCTCACTAAATTTTTTCTGAAGTTCTTCTACTATATCTTTTGCAAAAGAAAAATTAACAATAAAGAGTATTAAAAATAGAACTATCTTTTTCATTAGTATAACCACATTGCAAGTTTTTTTCTATACTCTTTTGTAAGTGGGTTAGATTCTCCAAGCAGTGTAAATATGGAAACCATGGCTTTTCTTGCACCATCGTTTTTATAATTTCTATCCTTCTTAACTACTTCTAAAAATAATTTTAATGCTTCTTCATAATTTTCTTCAACTGCATAGCATGATGCTTGGGCAAACATTTTATCAAGTTCTGTTTGTAAATTTGTATTTTCACATTCTTTTTTAAGTTCTATAAATTCTTTTAATGCTTGGGCTTGTGTAAAGTATTCTTTGTCGTACTCTTTTATTTTGTTTAATAAATCTTCTGCATCTTCAAGCTTGTTTAGTTTAATAAAGAATTTTGCTACTTCAAGGATTAACTTTTTGTTGCCCTGATATTCAGAAATTGCTCTTTTGTATAAGTCGTACGCTCCTTCTTTGTTACCTGCCAAAATAAGCATGTTTGCTTCTTCAATAACTTTATCTGCTGGTGATTTAACATATTTACTGATTATTTTTCTTGCTTGACTTTCTGGCAATGCTCCAACGAATTTATCAACTACTTTTCCATCTTTTATTATTCTAACATCTGGTATTCCGTGAACTCCAAACTCTTGCGCAATATCCGGATTTTCATCTGTATTAACTTTTGCTAAAATAAAGCCAAACTCTCCTGCAAGTTTTTCTAAGATTGGTTTTAAAGCTCTGCATGGACCACACCAAGGTGCCCAAAAATCTACAACTACAACATTATCATAAGATTTTTCTAATATTTCTGAGAAATTTTCAGAGTTTATATCTATTATCATCCTTCTAACCTCCTACATTTAGTTTAACTTACTAAAATTCTTTTATATTATAAATTATAAATCTTTTCAACTTTTCTTTCAACACAATTTTGTCTTACTTTTTATTAAAAATCTATAAAATAGTATATCTATACGTCGGGGTGAGAAATTCAATAAAAGTATGACATTCTTCGCTTCGCTCAGAATGACAAATAAGGTTGTCTTTTTTCTAATGTTTATCGATCAACCTTTCCTGTTATCCTAAGGACGAAGTCCGAAGGATCTCTTTTTAAATTCTATAAAAACCGCTAATTTCTCACCCAAGGTATATTATCAACTATTTTTATATTTTCCATTTTTTCTCTCTTAGAGTTAATAAAATATGCCCAAAGTATTGTATAATTTTATCATTATTGAATTTGTGGGGTAGTGTCGTGAAAAAAGTTGGTTATTTTTACGATGATATATATTTAGAACATGATACGGGAATAGGTCATCCAGAGTCTCCGGAGAGACTTATTTATATAAATAAATATTTAGAACCTATAAAGGATAAATTAATCCATCTAAAACCAAGAAGAGCATCGGCTAAGGAAATAACGTTGATACATGATACTTACTATCCACAAGAAATAATGGATTTTTGTGCTGCCGGTGGTGGGTATTTAGACCCAGATACACACGTTGGAGAGTATTCGTATGAAGCCGCTGTGATGGCAGTAGGAGCAGGTCTTGAAGCAATCGATAATATCGTTAACGGAAAGATAGAAAGGGCATTTTGTGCCGTAAGACCACCGGGTCATCATGCAGAAAAAGATAAAGCAATGGGATTTTGTATCTTTAATAATATTGCTATAACAGCAAGATATGCGCAGCAAAAAGGCTTTAATAAAGCTTTTATAATAGATTTTGATGCTCACCATGGAAACGGTACACAAAAAGCTTTCTACGACGATGACACTGTGTTTTACTTTTCAACCCATGAATATCCATTTTATCCTGGAACTGGGTCAAAAAATGAAAAAGGAGTTGGAAAAGGCTACGGATATACTTATAACGTTCCACTGCCCGCTGGCACAGGCGATGAAGTCTATAAAGAAATTTACAGTCAAACTTTGCCAGAGCTTGTAAAGTCTTTTAATCCAGATATAATTCTTGTTTCTGCCGGTTATGACTTACATCAAGATGACCCATTAACTTATTTAGAAGTATCAACAGAGGGAATTGGAACGATAGTAGAAAATATTTTAAAGTCAGCAGAGGTTCCTTATGTCTTCATGCTTGAAGGTGGTTATAATCTAAATGCTTTAGGTGAAAGTGTAAGATTAACAATTGAAAAAATGCTTTACATCTGACCTTAATTGTATCCTTAAGGAGTATTAATGAAACTACTAAAAGAGATATTAACAGATGAAAAAATAATTTATGGAAATCAAGAGACAGCTGTAGAAGGAATTACAAATAACAGCAAAAAAGTCGAGAAGAATTACGCATTTTTTGCCATTAAAGGTACATCGGCAGATGGTCATAATTTTATTGATGAGGCTATAAAAAATGATGCATCTGTAATTTTTATAGAAGATGAAAGATACGTTGAAAGTTTAAAAGGAAAAAACATAACTGTTGTTTTGACAGATAACAGCAGAAAGTCTTTAGCTTTGGCTTCAAACAGGTTTTATGATAATCCATCTGAAAAGTTAAAAGTGATAGCAATTACCGGAACAAATGGAAAAACTACAACATCAAATTTACTTGCCCAGTATTATGAAATGACCGGTTATAAAGTTGGTGTAATCGGAACAATCAATTACAGAGTTGGAGAAGAGATATTATCTTCAGGACATACAACGCCAGACCCGGTTGAATGGTTTAAAACACTTAAAGTAATGAAAGATAAAGGTGCGAATGTAGTTGTTGCAGAAGTTTCTTCCCATGCGGCAGACCAGTACAGAGTTTATTCAACAAAGTTTCATGGTGGAATTTTTACGAATCTAACACAAGACCATCTTGATTATCACCAAACAATGGAAAACTACTTTTTAGCAAAAAGAAGAGTTTTTGAGCAGATTGATGAATTCAATAAAGAAGCAGTTTACAGCATAAACATAGATGATGAGTATGGAAGAAGAATCTTAGATTATCTAAAAAACCATTTAAAAGTCAATGATGACAAAATCATTACATACGGAAAAACATCAGAAGATTTTAAGATTCTTGATTATAGACTTTCACTTTTTGAGACTGAATTTAGCTATAAATATAAAGATGCATCGAGTAAAATCAAAACAAAATTGAGAGGAGTTTTTAATATTTATAATCTGTCTGCTGCCGTTTCTTTTCTTATAAAAGATGGTTTTGATTTGAAATTCTTAGAAGAAAAAGCATTACATCTAAAGCCGATTAAAGGAAGGTTTGAAGTAATAGAAGGAAAAGGTTTTATAGTTGTTATAGATTATGCCCATACACCGGATGCACTTGAAAACATTTTAAAATCGTTAAATGAAATTAAAGAAAATAGAATCATCACAGTGTTTGGAGCAGGTGGCAACAGAGATAAGACAAAAAGACCATTGATGGGAGAGGCTGCAGAAAGACTATCTGATATTGTAATTCTAACATCTGATAATCCAAGAAATGAAGACCCATTAAGTATAATAGAAGATATCTTAGATGGAATTAAAGATAAAGACAAGGTAATAACCATTGCAGATAGAAAGCTTGCAATAGAAAAAGCTATCAGTTTGGCAAAAGAAAAAGATATAATTTTAATAGCAGGAAAAGGACATGAAAATTATCAGATAATAGGCGATAAAATATTACATTTTGATGATGCGGAAGTATTAAAAAAAATTATATACGGAGGAAAAATTGTTTAGAGGCAAAGTTAGAAAAATCCATTTTATCGGAATTGGCGGTTCAGGAATGAACGGCATAGCTGAATTATTGCTAAACCAAGGATACACAATAACAGGATCAGATTTAAAAGAGTCTCCAACGATCGAAAGATTGAGAAGTCTTGGAGCAAAAATATTTATAGGGCATAGTGAAGAGAATGTTAAAGATGCGGACGCTGTGGTATACTCATCAGCTGTAAAACTAAATAATCCAGAAATGATAAAGGCAAAACAGCTTGGAATTCCGACAATACCAAGAGGAGAGATGCTTGCTGAATTAATGAGGTTCAAATATGGAATAGCCATTGCCGGAAGTCATGGAAAGACAACAACAACATCAATGGTAGGAACCGTTCTTGGAAAAACCGGATTTGACCCAACGGTTGTAATTGGCGGTAAGTTGGAAGCATACGGCAGCAATGCAAAGCTTGGAAGAGGAGAGTTTTTAGTCACAGAATCAGATGAAAGCGATGGCTCTTTTTTAAAGTTAACTCCGACGATTGTTTCTATAAACAACATAGATTTAGAACATATAGGATTTTATAAAGATTTGGAAGACATTAAAAAAGCTTTTGTAGCCTTTGCAAATAAAGTACCATTTTATGGAGCAGCAGCTGTCAACATAGATGATGAAAACGTAAAAAGCATTTTGCCTTACATTGAAAGAAAAGTTATAAAATTTGGATTTTCAGAAGATGCAGATATCAGAGCTTATGACCTAAGATTAGAAAACGGTAGATACAAGTTTAAAGTCAATGATTTTGGAGAGATACATCTTTCAGTTCCAGGCATTCATAATGTCTATAATGCCCTTGCTACAATAGCAATATGCAATGAGCTTAACGTTCCTTTTTGCGTTATAAAAGAAAGCTTAGAAAACTTTAAAAATGCAAAAAGAAGGTTTGAGATAAAATACTCCAAAGATATCATTATCATTGATGATTACGCACACCATCCAACAGAACTAAAAGCAACATTGTCAGCAGCAAGAGATTATTTTAAAGACAGAAGAATAATAGCAGTATTTCAACCTCATAGATATTCAAGATTAAATGTATTATTTGAAGAATTTGCGAAAGCGCTTGATATCCCTGATATTACTATCATAACAGAAGTTTATTCAGCAGGCGAAAGTCCAATTGAAAATGTTTCAGGCGAAAAATTGGCGGAGAAAATCAGAAACTATGGAAAGAATGTTTATTATGTAGCAAATTTAGAAGAGGCAGAAAATCTGTTAAAAAATATTATTCAAAAAGGTGATGTAATACTAACCCTTGGAGCCGGAAGCATTACTCAGCTTAGCGACACTTTAGCTAAATATTTATCAGAAATAGAGTAAAAATGACAGTAGATAGATTTGTAAATAAAGACAATATGTCTCTTTTGACAGACCTGTATGAGCTTACAATGACGCAGGTCTATTTTAATAGAGGAATGAACGGCACTGCTGTTTTTAATTTTTTTATCAGACCAACAAATAAAAGAAACTATTTTTTAAACGCAGGGCTTGAACTTTTAATAGATTATCTATTAAATTCAAAATTTACAGAAGAAGATGTAGACTTTTTAAGACAAACAGGTAGGTTTTCAGAAGACTTTTTAGAATACCTTAGAAATTTTAAATTTACAGGAAATTTATATGCCATAGATGAAGGAGAGATAGTCTTTGCCAATGAACCCATAGTCCAAGTAGAAGCTCCATTGATAGAAGCCCAGATTATTGAGACATTTTTAATAAACACGCTTCAAATCTCAATTCTTGTAGCAACAAAAGCCTTAAGATGCTATAGCGTTGCTGAAAAAGCTGTACTTGTGGATTTTGGACTAAGAAGAGCTCATGGTACAGACGCAGGAATGATAGCATCAAGAAGTAGCTATATTGGTGGTTTTGTAGGAACATCAAACGTTTTAGCAGGCAAAGCTTTCGAAATTCCAATCTACGGAACAATGGCACATTCTTTCATAATGGCTCACGATACAGAAGAAAAAGCCTTTGAAGATTTTGCGTCTGTTTATCCAGAAAACACGATCTTTTTAGTAGATACATACGACAGTTTAGAAGGTGTAAAGAACGCTATAAAAGTAGCTAAAAAGCTTGGCATCAGAATAAAAGGCATAAGGTTAGACAGTGGAGATGTAGCAATTTTATCAAAAGAAGCAAGAAAGCTTCTTGATGCAAACGGCTTTAGAGATGCAATTATTTTTGTCAGCGGTGGCATAAACGAATATAAGATAAAAGAGTTGATCCAAGATAAAAAAGCTCCAATTAATGGCTTTGGTGTTGGAACAGAGCTTGTAACAAGTGCAGATTTACCATATTTAGATTGTGCCTATAAATTGGTAGAGTATGAAAGAAAGCCAAAAATCAAGTTAAGCAGAAAGAAAATGACATTACCTTTCAAAAAACAGCTTTTTAGAATCTATAAAAATGGAACCATCTTTAAAGATATTGTAGGACATTTTGACGAACATTTTGACGACTCTGTTAAAATGCTCAAACTTTATATAGAAAATGGTGAGCTTGCAAGAAGCCTCCCATCTTTAAAAGAAATCAGAGAAAAAGCATTGATTAACTTCAAAACAGTTCCAAATACTTTTAAATCTTTAAATCAGTATATGACTCTTACACCAGAAATATCACATAGACTATTAAAATCAGCAGAAGAGCTAAAAGAAAAGTTGAGGTTGAAGTATTGAAAAATATATTTTTAGCAGTTTTATTACTTTTTGGTTTTTCATTTGCGGAAGTTAAAATCACAACCACCATAAAACCTTTGGCAGATATAGTAAAAGAAGTCGGGAAAGATAAAGTAAATGTGGCTTATATAATCCCTTCAAATGTAAACTTTCATACCTACGAATACAAGCCGATGGATATAAAAAAAGTATATGAAAGTGATTTATTTATATTTATAGGCTATGGAGAGCCAAACATATCAAGCCTTACAAAAAATCTTAAAAAAGAAAAATTAATGCAAATAACAAGTCTCAAAGGAATATTTCTTTTAAAAGAAGAAGATCATAACGAAATCCATCCGGCAGTATGGTTAGACCCAGAAAATGCAAAAGTAATAGCCAAAGCAGTTATGGATTTTTTAGCATCCAAAGACAAAAAGAATACGCGATTTTATAAATCAAACTATTTAGAATTTGAAAAAAAAGTAAATGAAATTTTAAACTATGGAAAAATAAAACTTTCATCGTTGAGAAATAAATACTTTGTATCTTATCACTATGAATTTCCTTACTTTGTAAAAAGATTTAATCTTATCTATCTTGCAGAAATAGAGATGGGTCATGGAAGAGAGCCATCACCAAAACATTTGATGGAAGTGATTCAAAAAGTCAAAAAATATAATGTAAAAGCAATTTTTACGTCAAAGCAGTTTTTCAATCCAAAGACTGCCAATATTGTCATATCTCAAACAGGAGCAAAAGTAATTTTTCTTGACTCTATGGGTGAGACAGGAAATTACTTAAATATGATGAGGTACAATATAGACAAAGTTTATGAAGGACTTGATTTATAAGTATGGAATATTACTTAAACTTACAACTTAAAAAACCATATATAGTAGTAGGAGATATACACGGCTGTTATAACGAGTTCAAAAGCTTAATAGGCATAGCCAAAGATAAGTACGGAGAAGACTTAATTGTTGTTTCCGTTGGAGATACAATAGACAGAGGAGATTACAATTTAAAAACGCTACTTTACACAATAGAGCTTTATTATCAAAAAGAATACTATGAAGTAAAAAGTAATCATCTTGATAAATTTGTTAGATGGCTAAAAGGAAACAATGTAAACATATCCCACGGAATGCAAAAAACAGTATCGGAATTTTTAGCCTTAAACAAAAACCTACAAGAAGAGCTTAGAGAAAAAATAATTTCATACTACGAAGCATTACCGCTTTACATAATCGTTAACAGTAACGTGGTAGTCGTACATGCAGGAATAAAAGATGAGTTTATAGGAAGAGCTGATAAACAAGTAAAAAGCTTTGTTTTATACGGAGAAACAACAGGAAAATACACAGAAAAGGGATTTCCAGAGAGAAAAGATTGGACAAAAGACAGAAAGATTGAGAAAAGCTCACCTAAAATTGTTTACGGTCATGTAGTTTTTGATAAGCCTTATATAAATAATCTTTGTTATGGTATTGATACAGGCGCGTGTCTTGGAAACAAACTAACTGCATACAACCCGGAAAAAGATGAGTTTATCTTTATTAAATCAGAAAAAGTTTACTTTACATTTGAAGATAAGAGTGTTCCAAAATTTTTGTAAATTTGCCTTTCCTTATCATCCTGAGGCTGAAGGCTGAATGATCCCTTCTTTTAAAAAACGATAAAAAAGGAGATTCTTCACTTCGCTCAGAATGACAACCTTGATTTTTGAAACAGTCTTATTGTATAAGCTAAAAGAAATATAGGAAAATATAATATAAGAATTTAAAATTATGAAAATCAAGAGATAAATATGAGAAAGAAAGTAGGAACATCTATCTATATTCAGAGAATTAATACACTTGAAAGAAAGCTTCAAAACAAGTAAAAGAATTAGATAATGTTGTTATGGAAAAACATCCAGAAATAATGTTTATGTAAAATTTGCTTTAAAACACTATAATAAAACTTGCAGTAGAAGCTTTTGGTGCATCAAAATCTACCATATACAGATGGATTAAAGAGTATGAAAGTAGTAATAACAATCCTGTATCTTTAAAAAATCCTTATATCAAAAAAGGAATGAAATTAGAAAAATTACAAAAAATAACAGAAAAACATAACAATATTCTGTAAGTTCCAAAACCAGTATGACCTATACAAACTCTTGACAAGAAAAAGAAAGAGAGATATAATAGGTATTCTCAAAATTTGAAAGTGAAAATAGGTTAAAAAATCAGCTTGACAAAAAAGGTAAAAAGTGATAGAATTTTTGCCTGCTTAAAGATCGACTGAGATAAAGGACCTTGGCAAATGAATAAGGAAGCTAAGAGATGAGTGAGGTCTTCAAAAGATTCTTTTGGAGAGTTTGATCCTGGCTCAGCGCGAACGTTGGCGGCGTGCCTAACACATGCAAGTCGTGGGGCAGCAGGCTACTGTCTTTTGGCAGTAGTGCTGGCGACCGGCAAACGGGTGAGTAACACGTAGCTTACCTACCCATAGGTT
>GG748561.1_pt6 | contig 13920 bp, 13 predicted proteins | sample 429578 | NCBI scaffold set GG748486.1
TTGAAAGGGCAAGTCCGACCGTAAAGGCTCCAAGGATTTCCGGGGAGCCAACTTCATGGGATAAAAAAGCAAAGAAAAAAACCATTGACATAATAGCAACAGGAATAAATTCCTCACTTTTAAGTTTATCATAAAAAATATTTATTAGCTTTGCAAGAATTTTAGCAACAATTGGAGCCAATATGAAGAATGTAGATATATAAATTATTAAAACTACAGCTCCGTTTATGTCTATACTTCCTTTTTTGGCATACTCATATAAAACCGCTAAAACTATTACACCAAAAATATCATCAAGAACAGCAGCACCAAGAACTATTTGAGCAAATCTTTCATTCAATCTTCCTAAATCATCCAAAACTTTAACCGTAATACCTATGCTTGTAGCAGTAAGAGTACCGCCGATAAAAAGAGATGTCGCCATAGAAAGATTTAAAACATAGTAGCTAATCAGTGTGCCAAGCAACATTGGAGTGAAAGCTCCAACAAAAGCAACGATAAAAGCATAAATTCCAACTCTTTTCAGCTGATGAAAATCTGCTTCAAGACCAACTTTAAATAAAAGTAATATAATCCCTATTTCTGCTAAAACTTTTATGATCTCATTTGGAGAGACAATTCCAAAAACGCTTGAACCAAGTATGATACCTGCTAAAATCTCTCCCAAAACTCCCGGAAGACCAAATTTATTAAAAATATCTCCAAAAACTCTTCCAACAAAAAGAATTATAGCTAAACTTAAAAAAAGATAGTGTAAATCCATTTTAAAATTCTTTAAATCTGTTTGTTATTGGCATTCTTCTATCTTTTCCAAACGCTCTTTCTGTAATCTTTATTCCTATCGGTGCCTGTCTTCTTTTGTATTCGTTTTTATCTATAAGATTTATTATCTTCTTCACGTCTTTCTCTTTAAAGCCAAGCTTTACAATCTCTTCAACTGTTAAGTCCTGCTCTACGTAAAACTGTATAATTTGGTCTAAAATAGGATATGGAAGAAGTTCTGTTTCGTCTGTCTGATTTGGTCTAAGTTCTGCTGATGGGGGTTTTGTTAAAACTCTATCCGGTATTACTTTTGATATAGAGTTTCTGTAATAGCTTAGCTCATAAACTTTTGTTTTTAGTACATCTTTTAAAACCGCAAATCCACCGACCATATCACCGTACAGTGTTGAATATCCTACGCTCATCTCACTTTTGTTTCCTGTGGCGATAACTATCCAACCAAATTTATTTGATAATGCCATCAAGATGTTTCCTCTGATTCTTGCTTGAAGGTTTTCTTCTGTTGTATCTGGTTTTAAGCCTTTAAATATTTCTTGAAATTCTTCTAAGTATTTATCAAAAATATTTTTTATTGGAACGGTAAATGTCTCGATATCAAGATTTTTAGCAAGCTCTAAGGCATCTTCTATAGATTCTTTTGAAGTATACTGTGAAGGCATTAAGATACCTTTAACATTTTCTTTTCCAAGCGCATCAACTGCTATGCAAGCTGTAAGTGAGCTATCTATTCCACCACTTAATCCAATGACAACTTTCTTAAATCCATTTTTGTTTATATAATCTCTAAGCCCAACAACTAAAGCTTTATAAGTATCTTCTATCTCTTTTTTATCAAGTGCTATTTTTTGAGATATTTGATTATTTTTATTTTTGATTTTGTAGTCCAATCTAACTTCTTTGGCATTTATAGGTTTTTTTATGTGTCTTAAATTTTTGAGTCTGTTATCTTTTAGCTGAAGTCTAAAAATCTCGTCAAGGTCTATATCTGCCAATAATAACTCTTCTTCAAATGATTCTGCTTTTGCTAATATCTCACCCTGTGCATCTAAAATTAAGCTGTTTCCATCAAAAACAAGTTCGTCTTGACCACCAACCATATTAACATATGCTACAGAAATCAGATTGTCCCTTGACCTTACCTTTAACATCTCTTCTCTTTTTTTGACTTTTCCTTGTGAGTAAGGAGATGCGTTTATATTAATCACTACTTCAGTGCCAAGAATAGCATAATCATTTACCGGATTTTCTGGATACCATATATCCTCACAGATTGATACTCCGACTTTATAATTATCTATGGATAAAAGTAATAACCCATCTCCTTTTTGAAAGTACCTATTTTCATCAAACACGCCGTAGTTTGGTAGAAACTGCTTGTGATACACTCCAACTATTTCTTTATTGTAAATCACAGCAGCGGCATTAAAAACATCTTCTTGTTTGTCTATAAATCCAACAACCGCAATGATATTATCAACATTTTCTTTTAATTTTTCTAAGTAGTAAAGATTTTTTTCAATAAAACTTGGCTTTAAAATAAGGTCTTCTGGTGGATATCCTGTAAGTGCAAGTTCAGGGAAAGCTACTATATCTGCTTCTGATTTTTTTGCTTTTTCAATGAATTCAACGATTTTATTATAGTTATACTCAAAATCTCCAACTACTGGATTTATCTGTGCCAACGCCACTCTAATTTTCTTCATAGATTCTTTTAACCTCTTTAAAGTTCAAGAAACCGGACTTCCTACCTCAACATCTTTATCTGTTGTTAGTATTGCCAATTTTTCTCCATCTTTTGCTGCTAACAACATACCGTGAGACTCTATTCCAAAGATTTTTCTTGGCTTTAAATTTGCAAGAACGATTACATTTTTACCTATAAGTTCTTGAGGCTCGTAATACTGTGCAATACCTGAAACTATTATTCTCTCTTCATCTCCAAAACTTACTTTTAACTTTAAAAGTTTATCTGATTTTTCAACTTTTTCAGCTTCTAACACTTTTCCAACTCTCATTTTTATTTTTGCAAAATCGTCAATAGTAATGTATTCTTCCTGTTTTACTTCTTCCATCTTTTTTCCTTCCTCCTTTATCTCAACTCTTGGGAATAATGGAACTACTTGATTCATAGTAAATTCTGCCTGAAAGCTATAAGGTTTAATATCTTTTTTGATTTCATTTATGTTTAACATATTTAGAGCTTGCGCCATTTTTTGTGGCATAAATGGGTTTAACATCCATACAACAGCATATATTCCATCTACAAGTGTGTAAAGGGTTGTCTTTAGATACTCTTTATCTTCTTTGTTTAACTTCCAAGGTTCTACTTTTACAATATATTTATTAAGCCAATCTATAAACTGCCAAACTTCTTCAAGACTTTTGTTAAATTCTAACTTTTGAATAAAATTTTTATAATTTTCTAAGGTTTTAGAATAAACTTTTTTATACTCTTCTTCTATCTCTTTGAAAACGGATGGCTTTTCTATTTTTCCATTTTGGAATTTGTGAATCATCGTTAAGCTTCTTGATATAAGATTGCCAAGGTCGTTTGCAAGGTCTGAGTTTATTCTATTTATTACAGCTGATTTAGAAAAATCACCATCAAGTCCAAACGGAACTTCTCTTAATAAAAAGTATCTAAGCTGGTCAACGCCAAACTCATCTGCTGCTTTAAACGGGTCTACTACGTTTCCAAGAGATTTAGACATTTTATGACCCTCTACCGTCCACCAACCATGAGCAAAGACTTTTTTGGGAATTTCAAGTCCTGCACTCATTAAAAATGCTGGCCAATATACAGCATGAAATCTTAAAATATCTTTACCAACTATATGAACATCAGCAGGCCAAAGCTCGTTAAGGTTTTCCGGATATCCAACAGCTGTTAGATAGTTAGTAAGTGCATCAAACCATACATAAATGGTGTGAGATGGGTCAAAAGGAACAGGGATACCCCATGCTACACGGTCTCTTTTCCTTGATACAGAAAGGTCTTTTAATCCTTGTTTTACAAAGGATACAACTTCATTTTTTCTAAAATCTGGTTGAATAAACTCCGGGTTTTTCTCGTAAAATTCAAGAAGTTTATCTGTGTATTTAGATAATCTGAAAAAGTAGCTTTCTTCTTTGACTTTTTCGCAAGGCTTTAAGTGGATAGGACATTTATAATCATAGTCTTTTATCTCTGTCTCTGTTTTAAACTCTTCACATCCAACACAGTAGTAGCTTTCATATTCAGAAAGATAGATATCTCCATTTTCATGACATTTTTGAAAAATATACTGAACTGCTTTTATGTGGTCTGAGTCTGTTGTTCTGATAAATCTATCGTAGCTTATATTAAGCTTCTTCCAAAGCTCTTTAAATGCTAAATGGGTTTTATCTGCAAGCTCTTTTGGGGAAATTCCTTTTTCTTCCGCTGCTTTTTGAATCTTTTGACCATGCTCATCTGTTCCTGTCAAGAAAAATGTTTTTACTCCAATTTGTCTATAATATCTTGCAAGAACATCTGCCGCAACAGTAGTATATGCATGTCCTAAGTGTGGAACATCATTAACATAGTATATTGGTGTTGTGACGTAGAATTTCTCTTGCATTTTCACCCCTGCTAAACTAATATTAAAAATGCGTTGGATGAGAAATTCAACAAAAACATGAGATTTTTCGCCGGCTTCAGAATGACAAATAAGGTTGCCTTTTTTCTAATGTTTATCAATAAACCTTTTTCTGTCATCCTGAAGTCGTAAGGCAAAGGAACTCATTTTTAATTTATAAAAACCGCTAATTTCTCACCCAAGGTATATAAAAATATACGATAATAAATTATAACATTTTAATGTGTCGGGTGAGAAATTCAATAAAAGTATGAGATTCTTTGCTTCGTTCAGAATGGCGTATAAGGTTATTCTTCCTCTAATGCTTATCATTCAACCTTTTACTGTCATCCTAAGGACGTAAGTCTGAAGGATCTTCTTTTTAAATTTTATAAAAACTGCTAATTTCTCACCCCAAGATATTGGTATAATAATAAAAATATTTTAATTTAGAGGAAAAAGCCATGTCGTTTTTAGTAGAGTTTTCAATGTTTCCAACAGATAAAGGAGAAAGTGTAAGTCCTTATGTTAGCAGAATAATTAAAATGGTAGATGAATCAGGTATATCTTATAGACTTACTCCAATGGGAACAGTTTTTGAGACCAATACTATGGAAGAAGCCCTTGAAATTATTAATAAAGCATACAAACAGCTTGAACCGGATTGTAATAGAGTTTATACTGTTATCAAGATGGATATTAGAAAGAATGCACAAAATAGAATAGAAGGGAAAATTAAATCAGTAGAAGAAAAACTTGGCAGAGAAGTTAAGAAATGATACTGAGAAAGATTACTCTAAAAAACTTTTTAATACATGAAGATACTCAGTTAGAGTTTTCTCCAAATGGTATAACTGCAATTATTGGTGAAAATGGGTCAGGGAAAAGTTCAATCATTGAAGCTATTCAATTTGCTTTTTTTGGAGATTCAGATAAAGGAGATCGTAAAGACTTAGTTAAATGGGGAAGAAAACAGGCAAAAGTAGAGCTTGAATTTGAAACAAAAGACGGACTTTATAAAGTAATAAAAGAAATAAATAAAACAGGAAAAAATGTAAATACAAATTCAGAAATTTATATATATGAAAATGGCAGATTTAGACCGTATTATCAAAAAGAGGTAAATAAAGTTCTTCCAAAAATAACAAGACTGACTAAAAAAACATTCTTTACATCGGTCTTAATAAAACAAGGTGAAATAGAAGGGATTCTTAGAGAAAAACCATCTGAAAGAAAAAAAATCATAGAAGACCTTTTAAACATAAACCTTTACAGAAAAATTCAAGACCAGTTTAAAGAAAATCAAAAAAGAGTAAAAACAAGATTAGATATCTTGCAGGAAGATGTTCTAAAAATTGATAAAAATCAGATTCAGCAGTATCTTGAAGAACTAAACAATCAATTAGAGCATTTATCAAAAGATTATGAAAACCTAAACCAAAAGCTAAACAATATCAAGCAAAAGTTAAAAGAAATAGAGAACCAAGAGAAACAAGCTTCATACTTACAATCAGAAATTGGAAAGTTAGAAGAAAGTATAAAAAACATAAAAGCAAATATTGAAAATTATGAAAATCAGCTAAAAGAGATTGAAAGTTTAAAGACTAAGTTTTCAGAATTGGAAAGTAAATTTAACCAACTTGAAAATCTTGAAAAGACAAATCAATTTCTTAGCCAAATAGAAAAGTTAATCATTACAAAAGAAAGTAAAGAAGAATCAATTAAACAGTTTAAAGAAGATTTAAAATTTTTAGAAAGCTTTAAAGACAAGGCTAAAGAGTTTGAAGAAAAACAAAACTCTCTAAAGCAGATTGAATCAAAATTAACTGAATTAAACCAAATTAAAGGTGAAATCTCACAGCTAAACAAACAAATTGAGAAGATAAATTTAGATATTCAAAAAAAGAAACAAGAATATACAGCAATTGTAGATAATCTAACTAAGATATATCAAAAATTCCAGACTTTAAAACTAAATCCTTTGATGATAAAAGAGTATAAAGAAGCTAACAAATCAAAACTTCAGCAGTTAGAAAAAAAGATAAAAGAGTTGGAAGATAAATTAAGCCAAGTTAGAACTGAAGGTAAGGCTTTAAGGGAAAGTTTAGAAAGTATCCAGAAGCTGGAAGGAAAATGTCCAACCTGTCTAAGAACGATAGAAGAACATCAGAAGGAAGAGTTAATTAAAGAACTTCAACCAGTGATTGAAGTAAAAAGAAAAGAGTATAAAGAGTTGGACGAAAAACTAAAATCTTTAAAGGAAGAAAAGGAAAAGCAAGATAAAATAAAAGAGTTATTAACCGAATTAGAGCCAATTTATAAATCAATAAAAGAAAAAGAAGATGAATTAAAACAAGCAAAAGAAAAACTTAGCATTTTTACTCATAAGCTAAAAAATGAAGAAAATTTAAGGAAACAGAAAGAAGAAATTGACCAGTTTATAAAAGAACATCAAAAATATTATGGAGTTTTTAAAAATCTACAATCAAAAAATATTCAAGAAAGCTATGAAAATCTAAATAAAGAAATTAAAGAACTTTCAGAGAAGATAAACAGCCTATTAAAACAGATAGATTTTTCTACATCGTCAAAAGAAGAGATTGAAATTAAGCTAAGAGAAACAAAAGAGAAAATTGAAGAATTAAAGCCATTTAGAGAAGAGTATTTAAAAGCAAAACAAAAAATTGAAGAAGAAAATAAAATTAAAGAAAATGAAAAAAAATTTGAAGCAGAGCTTGAAAATAAAAATAAAAAACTTTTAGAACTAAGAGAAAAGTTAGATAAAATAGAGTTAGACAATCTATTAAACGAAAAAGAATTTCTTAAAAAAGAAGAAGATAATTATCAAAAAGAGCTTTTGGAGCTGTCTGGAAAAATAGGTAGCTTGAAGAATGAAATTAATAATTATGAAAAATCTATCGAAGAGCTAAAAAGTAAAGAGCAAGAGATAGAAACTTTAAAAATAAAGCTTAAGAAATACGATAAAGCCATAGAATCTATAGATTATGTATGTAAAGTGCTTGAAGAAAAAGCATTATACTTACTGCCTAAGTATACAGAAGAACTTTTTGAAAAGTTTGGATTTACTCAATTTTCAAGACTAAGATTTACAGAAAAATATGATATTATCTTTGATGCTTTAGAGGTTGGAGCAAGTAATATAGAGGTTCACAGCGAAGCTTTAAGCGGTGGACAAAGAATAGCACTTGCAATAGCGTTAAGATTGGCAATAGCAAGACTTTTTAATGAAAAGACAGACTTTTTAATCTTAGATGAGCCGACCATTCATTTAGACCAAGAAAGAAAGAGAGAACTTATAGATTTACTTGGAGATTTTAAAGAAAAAAATTTTTTAAGACAGTTAATAGTTATAACTCATGATGAGGAGGTAGAAGATAGAGCTGATTTAATATATAAAGTTAATAAGGGTAGAGTAGAGGTAGTAGAATGAAAGGAGTTTTTTTAATAATGATTTTTGCTTTTTTGGCATCTTGTGGCGACTATTCTTCTAATTACGTAATTCCTTTATACTCCTATCCAGTTGGACAATATCAACCAGAATGGGAAAAATTATATAATTTAAATACATCTAGCATTGTCTATGTAATAATCAATCCAAACAATGGTCCAGGGAATGCAGTAGATGCTAACTATTTAGATGCAATCAATAAGTTAAAAGCAAAAGGCTTTTATGTTATTGGATATGTTTATACAAGATATGGAAAAAGAAGCCTTTCCAGTGTCACAAATGACATAAATAAATGGCTTTCACTATATGGGACTAATAAAATAGATGGATTTTTTATCGATGAGGTTTCTAACAGTATTAAAAAATATTCTTACTACAATAGTATTTATACATATGTTAATTCAAAAGGTAAGCTTGTAATACTAAATCCTGGTACTAACGTAGATATAAAGTTTTTTAACATAAGCGACAAAATAGTAGTTTTTGAAAGTAACGAAAAGGATTTTGAAGCTTTTCAATATAATAACTACAACTCTATAAATTCCGATAGAGTTTGTAGCATAGTTTATAACACTCCTGCTGATAAAGTGTATTTTGTAAAAGACAAAATGCTTAAAAATAATAGTAATTGTGAATATATAACCAATAAAGCTGGCAATTGGCAAAGTAGAGATAGTGCATATTTTTATTTAAGTCCTTATCTTAATTGAGACTTGAAATTTGAGACTTATTGCACATTACCTATGCATAATGAACTCATAGAGTTAAACCTGTATATTTTACCTAAAACCGTTGAGTTTTTATATTTTGCTATAATACTACTAATAAAAAATTAGGAGGTAAAAATATGTTAATTAAGTTAAAAAAATCAGGAATAGCAATTACATTAGCAGGTTATATGACTTTATTATCAACCTCTTCAGCTCCGGCTGCAATGGTTGATAGTATTTTCTCAGAAAACCAGAATCAAGTTATAAACCAAAGAGAAGAAGAAATTAACAAAATTCAAAAGGCATTGGAGAATAAGCTTGTTAAAGAAAAACTGAAAGCATATGGATTGACGGATGAAGAAGTTAAAGAAAAATTATCAAAAATGTCGGATGATCAAATTCATATGTTAGCTCAAGCTTCTGATAAGGTTTTAGCTGGCGGTGATGCAATTGGTACAGTAATAGGAGTTCTTATTATTGTTTTATTGGTAGTTATTATATTAAAACTTTTAAACAAAGAGATAATTATAAGATAATCCTATGAATGATCAAAAAAATTTGTTTATTTCTTTTTTACTCTTCTCTCTCTTACGGGGAAGAGGTTTTAAATGTACCTTTTGAAAAACAAAAAAGTGAATTTTGTGGTCCAGCTTCTTTATCATCAGTAATAAGATATTATGGGCAAGATATATCTCAAGAAGAAATTGCAAAATCAGTATATTTAAGAAATCTAAAAGGTGCATTAATTACAGATTTAGAAAACTTTGCTAAAGAAAAAGGGTTTAAGACTATTCTTAAAAAATCTGAAATAGATGAAATTAAGAAATTTATAGACGAAAGAAAGCCGGTAATTGCATTATTGGATTATGGTTATTTATTTGTTACAAAGCCTCATTATGTTGTTATAATAGGTTATAATAACAATGGATTTATTATTAATGATGGATATGAAAAGAAAAAAAATATATCTTATGGAGAATTTTTAGGTAAATGGAAAAAATTAGGAAAAGTAATTTTAGTAGTTTATCAAGAATAATATTGTTTAGTATCTCGTGCTTTTTGCTTTATTCTTGTTCACTTCCAAAGATTATAGTATACAATGACCCATTATCAGCCAAAGAACATAACGACCTTGGAGTTGTTTATTACAAAAAAGGAGAATACGATTTAGCAGAAAAAGAATTTTTAAAAGCTTTAAAGAAAGATAGAAATTTTTATTTAGCATACTTTAACCTTGGTAATCTTTATTACAAGAAAGGTGATATAGAAAAATCTATAGAAATTTTTAAAAAAACTTTAGAGATAAATAAAAATGACGATATTTTAAATAACTTAACATATGTATTTTTGGAAATAAGGGATTGTAAGAACGCAAAATATTATTTAGACCAGATTAAAAACATAGAAATCAAGCCAGAATATAAAGATACCTATGAAAAATATTTAAAAATTTGCAGTAGTACTCAAAATGAATGATAAGTGATTAGTTAAGGTTGATGTAAAAAATACCTACTAATCTCTCTCACTTCTCACGCTAAATCTATCTGTTTCGAACCCTGTCTTAATATTTTTATTTTTGAGTTTTCAACCTCAACTATTGTTGATGGGATATTTGTCTCAGACTTTCCTCTGTCTATGTATAAATCTACTTTGGCTTTAAAGTACTCTATTGCTTTATTTATATCTTCAGCCGGTGTTAGACCGGATGGATTTGTGCTTGGTGCTACTATTGGAGTATCTAATTTGTTTAAAAAGCTTAGAAATTCTGGATCATCCGGAATTCTAAATGCTAAAGTTTTTGTTCCTCTGTGTAAGTATTTAAGCTCGTTATTTGGATCATTAACATCAAAAATTACAGTGATTCCTTTAAGATTTAAAATTTTTTCAGCTTGTGGATTTTCTTTAACTTTAAATTTTTTTAAAAATTTGGTATTTGGAATTAAGATTATAAATGGCTTATTTTTTTCTCTTTCTTTGATTACATAAATTTTTTCTACAGCTTCTTTATCTAAAGCATTAGCAAGAATTCCGTAAATAGTGTCTGTTTTAGTAATTACTACTCCACCGTTTTTTATTACATCAATAGCATCATCTAATTTTGTTGAAATGTTAATATTCATATTCTTTGCTTGGAAAATCGCCCTTTAAAACTTCACCTTTGAACTTTGAAAGTGCTTGTTTTATAAGATTTCCCGCTTCTAAGTATCTTTTTACAAATTTTGGAGTTTTTGGAAAGATTCCTATCAAATCATGAAAAACTAAAACTTGTCCATCTGTAAACTTCCCGGCTCCTATTCCAATGGTTGGAATTTTCAAACTTTCTGCTATTTCCTTAGCAAGGTCTGATGGAATAGCTTCTAAAACTATCGAAAAACATCCGGCTTCTTGAAGAATTTTAGCATCCTTTTTTATTTTTTCCCTGCTATCTTGAGTTTTACCTTGAACTTTATATCCGCCGAGAATGTTTACAAACTGCGGAGTAAGTCCAAGATGTCCCATCACAGGAATTCCAAGAGATGTTAGCCTTTCTACGGCTTTTGCTATCTGCTCTCCACCTTCAAGTTTGACTGCGTTTGCTCCTGTTTCTTTTAATACCCTTCCGGCATTTTTAACAGTTTCTTCTATGGTTGTATGATAGGTCAAAAACGGCATATCAACGATAATAAATGTATTAGGTGCTCCTCTTCTTACGGCTTTTGTATGATAAATCATCTCATCTAAGCTAACAGGCAAGGTGGAATCATTCCCTTGAACTACCATAGACAAAGAGTCTCCAACAAGAATAGCATCTATTCCAGCCTCTTCGCATAATTTGGCAGACCAGTAGTCGTAAGTTGAGATAACAGTTATTTTCTTATTTTCTTCCTTGGCTTTAAAAAACTCATTTATTGATTTCATAAAAGCTCCAGTCTTTATAATTTTGCTTTAAACTCTTCCAAACTCTCAGATTTTACAGCTTCTAAAAGTAAAGCTTCTAATTTATTTAGATCATTTATTTTCTTGATTTTACTGTTAATTGTTTTATTTAATTTTCCAAATTTTGCCTCTAACACTTTAATTATATCTTCTTGTTTTGCTTTAATAAGAGTTCCCCTTTCCATAGACAAATATTCCATGCATGGAAAAATATTTGCCTATAGATACCTAACTTGATGTCAGGCTCTGACAAGGGTTTAGGATGCTATCAAGATAATCCTTAAAGTATGGATTGTCTTTGATAACATCCAAGGGAGGACTCTTACACCCTTTTAGTCTCTCAAGATACCTTTCTGTCAGCATCTTAAGGACTTGCTTTTTCGTCAGATATAAACTTTCAAGAGAACTTCTCTTGAGAATGTTTTTAGCTCCATTTGTTTGTGCATTTGTCTTATTTCCACATGCTTTACATTCAAACTCTTGAGTATCTTTTCTGTTTTTCTTATCTACATATCCACAGCTGCTACACTCTTGACTTGTGTAAGCTGGATTTAATTCTACTATCTCAATTCTATAAAGCTGTTGCAATCTCTCTAATTTCTGCTTTATATATCTCTTTCCGAAGTTTTGTATCATTCTGTTTAGTCTTTTAGAAAGCTTAGGGCTTCTAAAATCTAATCTCTCTACAACAATTTTCCTTGGTCTGTAAATTTTAATAATAACGTTTATTAATCTATTTATTTCATTTTTTACATAATCTATAAAATTTTTTCTATATTCTCTGTATTTCTTGTCATCTCTTGGTCTTATATTTCTTTTCTGTAAGATCGACATTCTTTTTGTTATTTTACTATCGAAAGCTTTTAAAACATCAAGAAAGTTTCTACCAAATAAATCTCCTTTATCTGCTGCAAAAAGCGGATTTAACCCCAAATCAATTGCTATCTCATCAGTAGCAGGTATATATTTTTTCTTCTTCAACTGTTTTATTCTTCTAAATTCTATATTCCCATCATCATCTTCAACTACTTGACAGTAATTTAAAAACTCTCCTTCCAGCTTTTCTGCATATGTATTTGCTGCTAATGGTATATACACTGGTTTTCCCTTTTCTAATGTAGACATTTTTATCCAATAATCAAAACTCTTAGCACCGTCTTTTTCTTTTTTGTTTATCTCTACTACTTTACCGTCTAAATGCATTGAAATATTGTTAAACCTTGGTCTTCTGTTTTTACTAAGTAGATGCTTAAATATTTTTCTTGCCAATTTCTTATGAAACTCTAAAACCTTAACTTTTCTCTTTTCTACTTTTTTATCTTTACTCTCATATATTTCTATCTCATCTTTATCGTATATAAGCCAGCCTTTGACGTTATTTAGTGCAAGTAGTATTAACTTGTCTTCTTTGTTTAAACTTGAACTAAACACAATATTAGCAAACTGATATTGAATATTTGCTATATAGCTACTTAAAACATCGTGAGTTTGCCATAAACATACATACTTATAACGCTGCGATAGATAACCTTTAATGTGGTCTTTGACGTTTATTTTCTTTTTATGAGGAAGCTTACCTGTACGAAAGAAAATATCCCAGAGATAATTTGATATATCTTTTGCTGTTTTTCTATATTCTTTGAGAGTATTTTTAACTTTCTTTACTTTGCCTTTATTTGCATAATTTACAAACAAGTAAGAGCCAAATATTCTATCTTCTGCTTTTTCTTCTGCTTTACTGCTCATTTGTTTTGACTACCATGATAGATTCATGGTAATGTTATAAAGCAAAAGTGTAAGTTTGTCAATAGAGAAATATAAAAGAGTATTGAATCAGAGACTAGTTGCAAGACTACTACCATATTCTTCTGGTTTTAGCACTCTTAAATTTACCTGTCTATCTTTTTCTTTTATAATAACGCTTAATTTTGTATCCCCTTTATTAAGGACTTCTTTAACATCTTCTAAATTAACAAAGTAATCTATAATCTTATCTCTGTCTTTATCATCACAGGATATAAGAATATCAATGTCTCCAATAGTTTCTTTCCTTCTTCTTAAACTTCCTGCAAGCTCAATATTTTTAATCTCTTTAAGCTGTTTTAATTTAGCTAATAATGTTTCTCCTATTTGTAAAGCTTCCCATAGTAAAAGTCTATTCTTAGAAGCTTCGTAAAGCTCAAAGCCTTTTAGCATATTTTGGACTTTCTTTTCTCCAAAACCCTTTAACTTTGCAACTCTTCCATCTTTTTTGGTAAATTCTTTTTAAAGTTTTTGGTCCAAAGCCGGGCACTTCCATAAGGTCTAAAAAAATCTTCCGGTATTAACTTTTTAAGTTCTTCAAATTTTTGTATTTTTCCTGTTTTGATATGCTCTAAGATTTTATCGACAGTATGAGAACCAATTCCTCTTGTATCGTTTATTTTACCGGTGGCAACATAGTTCT
>GG748544.1_pt1 | contig 13707 bp, 10 predicted proteins | sample 429578 | NCBI scaffold set GG748486.1
TTTTTTGTATACATGCTGAATCAAAGATTCTGCTAAAGTTATCACATCATCTTCTGTTACAAAAGACATCTCTAAGTCTATTTGTGTAAATTCTGGCTGTCTGTCTGCTCTTAGGTCTTCATCTCTAAAACATTTGGCTATTTGGAAGTATCTTTCAAGTCCTGCAACCATCAAGATCTGTTTAAATAGCTGTGGTGATTGTGGAAGTGCATAAAATTTACCTTTTTCTAATCTTGATGGAACTAAAAAATCTCTTGCTCCCTCCGGCGTTGATTTTGTAAGCATTGGAGTTTCCACTTCAATAAATCCATTTCCGGCTAAGAACTCTCTTACCGCTTGGTATACTTCATGTCTTAATATTATGTTTCTTTGCATAGATGGTCTTCTTAAGTCTAAATATCTGTATTTTAATCTAACTTCTTCACTAACTTTTATGTCATCTTCTATTGGAAAAGGTAAAGCCTTGGATGTGTTTAAGATTAAAAGCTCTTCTCCCGCTACTTCAATATTTCCTGTTTTCATTTTAGGATTTTCAGTACCTGCTGGTCTTCTGTTAACTCTACCTCTCACACCGATAACGTATTCTGATTTGAGTTTTTTTGCTTTATTGTATAACTTTTCTCCAATTTTTGATGGGTTAAAAACTACTTGAACTATACCCTCTCTGTCCCTGAGATTTATAAAAATAACTCCACCATGGTCTCTAACAGTGTCAACCCAACCAAGAAGTCTAACTTCCTTGCCTATATTTGATTCGTTTAAATCTCCACAGTAGCAATCTCTTTTAAATTCTCTAAGCTGGTCTATCATAAAACCTCCTGTAAATAGTTGTTGTTTTGATAATTATTATATCACTTCAACAACTCTTCTAAGCTATTAGCCAAAATAGCTTTTGTAAACAATTTGTCTAATTCTTCTAAGTCGTTAATGTTTGAAATAAATTTTTCTACATTTTCAGGAACATTACCAAATCTAACCTTGATTAGCTTTACAATATCTTCTTGTTTTGCTTTTATTAGCCCCTGTTGTATACCTTGTTGCAAACCCTGTTGTAAACCTTCCATTTTCCATTTTTCTGTTAATGTCATCATCTCTTTTTCACCTCCCAAGATTTCCTTTAATACATTTTCAATTTCTTGTGGGTTGTTTACAACTGAAATATAATCTAAAATGATAAAAACACAACCATCTTGATAGTGTTCAAAAACCTTCTTTAAAATATGTTTGTACTTTCTTAAATCTTCAAAAATATGCTTCATTGTAAGAAGTGCTGACACTGTGCAAAAGTCTATGTAGAGTTTATTTATCATCTTTTCATCAGCTACTTTTGAAAGGTCTATTAAGTGATAGTTAAGTTTGTTTGTAAATCTTTCTATAATTTCTGAGTCAGTTTTTGGTAGTGTAGTTGGTATATTCCATTTTCTTTTACCATGATACAAGACAATGTTAATTATTGGTGGATATTCTTCATACTCTCCCGTTTCTTCCCATAATACGCCATTGTAGTATAAAAGCTGGCTTGGTAGGTTTTTATCTATGTAAGATTTGTGTTCAAAAATGATTCTTAAAAAACTTTTTTCGTTTTCTATTTTGCATTCATACAAAAGGTCAAAAAGTGATTTTCCAATTTTCTGTGAGTATTTTTCACTGTTTAATAATCTTATACTTTCAAAGTCTATCTTTTGAGATAACTCTGGATAGAATATATCAAGCAGGCTTTTAACTCTTTTTGGCTCAGAAAATATCTGTTTAAAAAATTGGTCGTGAGGCTGTAAGTCATTCATTAAGTTAAATCCTTAAACCCTATCCCTTTTCTTCCCGTGATGCTGCTTCCTCTTGATAGTAAGAAGCTATTGATGGCTTTAAAACTTTTATTATACAGCCTTCACAAACTTTTAATGAAACAGTTTTTTCTTCAATGTTTTTTATCTCTCCAACAATCCCGCCGGTTGTGATTACTTTATCACCTTTTTTTAGGTTCTTTAAAAACTCTTCATGTTTTTTTCTCTGCTGTTGCTGTGGTCTTAAAATCAAGAAATAGAATATACCAACAAATAAAACCATCCATACTATAGCACTTATTAAACCGCCCATTGGATCACCTTGCATAAGAAACCTCCTTAGCTAAAAATTTTTTTAAATTCTTCAAAAAGTTGACTTAATTTAGATGTGTCGTTTATTCCACCTTGTGCAAAGTCCGGTCTTCCACCACCACTTCCATTAGCGGCAGAAGCAACTTTTTTAAGGATATCGTCGGCTTTGTAGTTTTCTGTTAACTCCTTTGATACTGCTACAACAAAGTTAACTTTTTGTTTTTCAGTATCTTTTGATGCAACCAAAATTATAGATTTTCCAAGCTTTTGTCTTAAATGGTCTGCAATTTCTCTTAGCTCGTTTGGATTTAGATTTTCAACTGATACATAAGCAACTTTAAATCCTTCTTTTTCAATGATGTTTAGATTTTCATTAATATTTGATAAAGCAAGTTTTTTTCTTAAGTTTTCTATCTCTCTCTCTTTCTCTTTTATTTGATTTTGCAGCTTTAATACTCGGTCTAAAAGTTGGTCTTCTTTTGCTGTTAAAAGTCTTGATAAATCTTTTATTATGTAATGCTCTTGCAAGCCTTTTTCTACTGCTCTAATTCCAGCTACTGCCTCTATTCTTCTTGTTCCGGATGATACTGCAGATTCTGAAAGGATTTTAAAGTATCCAATATCTCCTGTTCTTTTTACATGAGTCCCACCGCATAACTCCTTAGAAATACCGGCAGATATTACTCTTACAACGTCTGCATATTTTTCTTCAAAAATAGCCATCGCACCGGATTTTAAAGCTTCTTCGTATTGCATCTCTTGGTATACAACTTCTTCATTTTTCATTATTTCTCTATTTACAAGCTCTTCAACGGCTTTTAGCTCTTCGTCTGTCATGCCTTCAAAGTGTGTAAAGTCAAATCTTAGATATTCATCTGATACCAAAGAACCAGCCTGTTTTACGTGGTCCCCAAGAACGTTTCTTAAAGCTGCGTGTAAAAGGTGTGTTGCTGTGTGATGTCTCATTATGTTTTCCCTTCTTTCTTTATCAACCTTAGCCCTTACATATGCTCCCTCTTTTACACCTCCAAATAAAACCTTTCCTTTATGAACAATCAAGCCCTCTACCGGCGTTTGTGTGTCTAATACTTCAAATAAAAACTCATCACCTTCTATGATTCCCCTATCTCCAACTTGTCCGCCCTTTTCCGGATAGAAAGGCGTGATGTCAAGCACTATCTCAATATCTTCCCCTTCTTTTGCAGTGTCTACAAGCTTGTCTCCTTTTGTGATAGCTAATACTTTTGAGTTTATAGATGTTATCGTCTCGTATCCAACAAATTGGTTTTCCGGAAGTTTGTTTTTAAGTGTTAAATATACCGGTTTAATCTCTTTGCTTTGAGATTTCCAGCTTTTTCTTGCTCTTTCTTTTTGCTCTTCTAACAGATTATGAAATTCTACTAAATCAAAAGTAAATCCTTCATCTTTTAATATTTCTTCCATTAGGTCTATTGGAAATCCGTATGTATCATAAAGCTTGAATGCCTCTTCACCTGTTAAGTGTCTTCTGTTTTCTTTTCTTGCCTGTTCTATCATTTGATAGAGAATATCCATTGACCTTTTTAGAGTTTTTATAAACTTTTCTTCTTCTGATTTTGTGATTGTTTTTATAAAGCTTCTGTTTTGTATGAGCTCCGGATACGCGGTTTTCATTTTTTCAATTACAACATTAACCCCTTCATATAAAAACGGCTTCTCTATGCCAAGATTTTTTCCGTATCTTAAAGCTCTTCTTATTATTCTTCTTAAAACGTAGCCTTTTCCTTCGTTTGCCGGTAAAACTCCATCAGAAATTAGGAATGTGATGGCTCTCAAATGGTCGGCTATAACTCTCATTGCTATATCATCTTTTTCATTCTTCCCGTACTCTCTTCCTGATACTTCTTCTGCAAATTGGATGATTGGCTTAAATAGGTCTGTATCGTAGTTGCTATCCACTCCTTGTAAGACTGATGCTATTCTTTCAAGTCCCATGCCTGTATCAATGCTTGGATTTGGAAGTGGATGTAAGACGCCTTTTTCATCTCTGTTGTACTGCATAAAAACAAGGTTCCATATCTCTAAATATCTAAAATCATCTTCTGCTCCAAACTCCGGATTTCCGAATTTTTTGCCCCTATCGTAGTAAATCTCCGAACTTGGTCCGCACGGTCCGGTATCACCCATTGACCAGAAGTTATCTTTATAGCCCATTATTTTTATCTTGCTTTCATCAAGTCCTATGTGTTTATTCCAAATTTCAAATGCTTCGTTGTCATCTTCAAATACAGATACAAGAAGTTTTTCTTTTGGAATTTCTAAATGCTCTGTCAGATACTCCCAGGCAAACTCAATGGCTTCTTTTTTAAAGTAATCACCAAACGAGAAGTTTCCAAGCATCTCAAAAAATGTATGGTGTCTTGGTGTATATCCTACATTTTCAAGGTCGTTATGTTTTCCGGATACTCTAAAAACTTTCTGACATGATGCAGCTCTTTTATATGGTCTTTCTTCAAGTCCAAGGAATACATTTTTAAACGGAACCATCCCAGCGTTAACGAATAATAGCGTTGAGTCATTTTCAGGAATGATTGATGCAGATTTTACGATTGTATGTCCTTTGCTTTCAAAATACTTTAAAAAGCTCTGCCTTATTTCATCAGCTGTCATATACTTCATAAATAAACCTCTTTGTGTAATAATAATTAGTGCTTAAAAATTATAGCATATGGAAGAAATATGATAAATATAAAGCCCTTGGAAAAGACTGCCTTAATATACAAAGGTCAAGAGATAAGCTACATATCATTATTAGAAAATATAAAAAAATATTCAAATATTTTAGACATAAAGCCAGAAGATAAAGTAGCTATTTTTAGCGAAAATAGACCAGAATGGATTTATACCTTTTTTGCAGTTTGGGAAAAATGCGGAGTAAACGTCCCGATAGATTTTATGTCTTCAGAAGATGAACTTTTTTACATTCTAAAAGATAGTAAGCCAGTATACATTTTTACATCTAAAAATAATAAAGAAAAAGTTTTAAATGTGAAGCTAAAACTTGATTATGACATAAAAGTTTTGGTTTTTGAAGAAATTGAATTTAGCAGTCCAATTTTTGAAAATAAAGAATGTCAAAAGCTTGAAGAAGATATAGCTGTAATACTTTACACTTCCGGAACTACAGGACAGCCGAAAGGTGTAATGCTTAGCTACAAAAATCTACTATCTAACATAAAAAGCATAGAAAAAGTAAAGATTGCAAACTCTCAAGATTCAACCCTTGCGATACTTCCATTTCATCATTCTTATCCTTTGATGGTTTCTATGCTCATACCTCTTCATCTTGGTGCTACGATTGTTTTTCTTGATGAGCTATCTCCACAGGATATTTTAGATAAGCTAAAAAAATACAAGATTACTATTCTTATAGGCGTACCCAGGCTGTATGCTCTTTTTCATAAAAGGATTTTTGATAAAATCAACGAAGATTTTTTTATAAAAACAGTTTTTAAAATTTGTAAAAAAATTAACAACCAAACACCTGGTAAGATAGTTTTTAAAAAAGTGCATGATATATTTGGTGGAAATATAAAGTATTTTGTTTCAGGTGGTGCAAAGCTTGATTTAGATATTGCAAAAGATTTTTGGGCTCTTGGATTTAATGTTATTGAAGGATATGGACTAACAGAGACCTCTCCTATCGTATCATTTAATCCACCATACAAAATTAGACTCGGCTCGGTAGGAAAGCCAATAGAAGGCGTACAAGCAAAAATAGAAGACGATGAGATTCTTGTTAAAGGTGATAATGTTTTTGTTGGATATTTAAATAAGATTGAAGAAACGAAGAAAGCATTTAAAAATGGCTATTTTATGACAGGAGACCTTGGATATCTTGATAAAGATGGTTATCTTTATATAACAGGAAGGAAAAAAGAAATCATAGTCTTACCAAATGGAAAAAACATCAACCCAGAAAAAATAGAGAGCATAATTCTTAAAAATTTTGATATTGTAAAAGAAATAGCTGTAATTCAAAAAAATAATCAGCTTTTTGCTATTATTTATCCAGATTTTGAAGTTGTAAAGAAAAGAAATATTGTAAATCTTGAAGAGACAATAAAATGGAATGTGATTGATAAATACAATCAAACTGCCGTCAGCTATAAAAAAATTGGCGGTTTTAAGATTGTAAATACTGAACTTCCAAAAACAAGGCTTGGAAAAATCAGAAGATTTATGCTCAGCCAATTTCTTGAAAAACAAGAAAAGCCAGCAGTAAAAGAAGAGCCAAAAACTCAAACTTACAGCATCTTAAAAGAATACTTAGAAAAATACACGAATCTAAGCGTATATCCGGACTCTCATATAGAGATAGACCTTGGGCTTGATTCTCTTGGGAAAATAGAGTTTTTGACCTTTATAGAAAGCACATTTGGAATAAAGCTTGACGAAAAGGATTTAATAGAAAATCCAACTGTTGAAAAATTATCACACTTTATAGATGAAAAGAAGCAAAAGATAGAAATTTCAGAAATAGATTGGAAGAAGATTTTAAGCCAGCCGGAAAGCTTTGAATTAAAAGTAGGATATTTGACAATCATAAAACCGATTTTAAAGCTATATTTTAAGCTTTACAACAACTTAGAGATAAAAGGCATAGAAAATATTCCAAATCAGCCAGTTATATTTGGTTCAAACCATCAAAGCTATCTTGATGGATTTTTAATCGTTACATCCCTTCCAAATCATATGCTTAAAAAAACATACTTCTTAGCAGAAGAGACTTATTTTAATACGTCGTTTAGAAAGTGGATTGCGAAAAATTTTAATATCATAACTGTAAACGTTAATAAAGATTTAAAAGAGTCATTGATTAAATCAGCTTATGCTCTTAAAAATGGGAAAAACGTTGTTATCTTTCCAGAAGGTGCAAGAACAAGAGATGGTAAATTACTACCCTTTAAAAAAGGTTTTGCTATTTTATCAAAAGAGTTAAACATTCCGGTTGTTCCAGTAGTAGTAAAAGGTGCCTTTGAAAGTCTTCCGATAAATAAATCTCTTCCAAGCCCTTTCAAAATATCAGTAGAATTTTTAAATCCTGTGTATCCAGAAAATAAAAGCTATGATGAGATAGTAAAAATCGTTTATGATGAGATTTTAAAATCTCTAAAACCTTTTACAAAACATTAACAACTTGTTTATTTTATATTTACAATTTCATTTTATATTGTTAATAACAAAAATTGAAACAGGAAAGGATAAATAAGAAAGTTAAAAGTAACAATGTTAACATTAGTATTTGGAATTGGATTAGTCGGAAATAGTTTTGCAATGGGAGATGCACCAGAAAAGCCATACGAAACGGAAAAAATGTCAGAAAAGCACGAAAAACATCTTGAAAAATTAAAACAAGAGCTTAATTTAACTGACGAGCAGTTTAATCAAATTAAAGAGATTAAAAAACAAGAAAAAGAAGAAATTAAAAACTTCCTTGCAAAAGAGCATAAAAACCCTTTATTAGAAGCAACAAAAAGCGAAAAATTTGATAAAGAAGTTTTTCAAAAAACTATGTTAGAAAACGCAAAAAAATGTCTTAAATTAGAGCTAAATACTTAGAAAAAATGTTTAATATTTTAAATGACGATCAAAGACAAAAATTTATAAATCATATGAAAGAAAAAATGGAAAAAATGCATTAAATGATGATGAACCACCGATAGATGTGTTTTAGCCCTTTTTATGGCTTGACCTCCTCCCCTTCATTATTTGGGAAGGTTGCTAGTGACCTTCCTTTTTTATTTTTATAAGAGGCAGGCTAAAAATGATAAATGTAATAATGATAGAAGATGACAAAGAATTAGCAGAGCTTTTAACTCAATATTTAGCAAAGTTTAATATATCTGTAAAAGATTTTGAACATCCTAAGAAAGCACTTGAAGAGCTTAAGAAAAACAAAAGTTATGACCTAATGATTCTTGATTTAACACTTCCAGATATTGATGGTATAGATATATATATGTAAAATGTTAACAAAAGAAGGAAAATATTTCCATCATCGTATCCTCGGCAAGAAGTGACGATACAGACAAAATTCTTGCCTTTGAAATAGGAGCAGATGATTATTTAGCTAAGCCGTATAACCCAAGAGAATTAGTAGCAAGAATCCAATAAGTGTGGTGAGTTTGAACTTGATGAAGAAGGTTATACAGTTAAGAAAAATGGAAAACCTTTAAATCTAACTTCAGCAGAGTATGAGCTTCTATTCATGCTTATAAAAAATAAAGGCAGGGTCTTAACGAGAGACTATATCTTAGATAATTCAATTTATTTGAACTATGACAGTATAGATAGAACTGTTGATGTTATAATTGGAAGAATCAGAAAAAAGATAGGTGATGACCCAAAAAATCCAAAATATATCATATCTGTAAGAAGTTTTGGCTATAAATTTGAATGTTGAGCAAAACTCAATACTCTTTAAGATTAGCTTAGCTTTTTTATTAATCATACTTTTATCATCGGTCTTTTTTACTTTCTATATAAAAATGCACGAGAAAAAGAGTTAAGAGACTTCATTAGAAAAGCATTGTTGACAGTAATCTTCGGAAGGCACTAACTTTCCCCAAAAATTTGAGACAAACTATAAGGTCATAGAAGACCCGAAAACTATTTATAAAATATATACAAACAGCAAAATCTTAATGGAAAGAGATTTTTTAACAGTCAAAATTGTCTTTTTAGAATATGAGAAATAAGTATCTTCTTATAATAGGTTTGGGATCAACTATCTTGTAGAGAAAAGCGATGGTTTTGAGCTTCATCGTTTTGTAATAGTTGCATGGATATTTTTTAACATTTTTATGCTAATACTTTATGTAGGAATTATCAGGTCTTTCTATCCTCTTAAAATTTTAAGAGAAAAGATAAAATTTTTAAAGGCGGTAATCTTGATATAAGCGTTGAAATGTCAAGTAATAAGGAAAAATCGCAATAGAACTTCTTGAAGATGAAAAGGGAAAACAGTATTTTGAAAAGATATTTAACAGATTAGAATTTTTGGTAAATCAGCTTTTGATGATGGAAAAGCTTGCAACAAAAAACCTTGTTAAATTAGAATGCCATTAATTGAAAAGCCTTATAAACTCAGGAATTTTTCTACTTCTTTCAGAAGATAAAAACAACGTTATCATTAACTTAAAAGAAAGTATAAAAATAAAAGCAGACAACAGCATCTTTCCGATAGTCTTAAGAATCTTATTGATAATGGCTTAAAATTTAGCGAGGATGGTAAAGTTAAAATAGTTGTTGAAAATAAAAAGATTGAGTTTAGAAATAAAGAAAAAAGCCATCTATTGATGTAGACATGATTTTTGAACCATTTATAAAAGAAACGACACTGAAAAATCAATAAGACTTAGGACTTGGCTTGTATATAACAAAATTTAGTTTAGATTTACATAAAATAAGCATTAACTATAAATACGAAAATCAAGAAAATGTTTTTACACTTGACCTTTCTCAAGTAGTATGCGAATAAGATTTGAAGCCCTTTCTATAGCTCCTTTTTCTCCAAGAGATTTTCTGACCATTTCTAAATTTCTCTTTTGGGTTTCGTGCAGATTTTTATCTGTCAAAAATTCAAGGGTCTTATTAGCAATATCAAGAGGATTACATCTATTCTGTAAGAGCTCCGGTACAATTTCATTACCGGCTATTATGTTAGGAAGTCCTAAATAATTAATCTTTACAAGTTTTTTACCAATAAAGTAAGTAATCGGACTTACCTTATAAACAATGATAAATGGATTTCCAATAATAGCAGCTTCTAAAGTTGCCGTTCCTGACGTGATTATTGAAAAAACTGCATTTTTCATTACTTCATATGAAGGATTTTCAAACTTAGGAAGGTCTTTATCTGATAGGTTTGATGCGATCACAGTTATAGGAAGACTAAAGTCAACTTTTTCTAATACCCTATCAACCATGTTGACAGTAGCTGGAATTACAAAATGCAGATCATCAAATGTTTTTGTTAGCAGTCTTGCAGTTTCTATTAATATCGGAAGGATTGCATTTACTTCGCTTTCTCTACTACCTGCAAGAAGTCCTATGATTCTCTTATTCTTTGGAATGTTTAATTTCTGCTTAAAGCTATCTTCATTTTCATAGATTTTGATTATATCTAAAAGCGGATGTCCTACATAGGCAAATTTGAATTTATCTGATACGTATGGTTTATAAATTTCTTCTTCAAAAGGTAGGATAGATATTAATAAATCTGTATTTTCTACTATTTCTTTAACTCTGCCACTTCCCCAAGCCCAAACCTGTGGAGAGATAAAGTACACAGTCTTTATTCCAAGCTTTTTTGCTTCTTTTAAAAGTTTTATGTTAAACCCGGGGAAATCTACAACGATTAACAGGTCAACGCCGGATTTTAAAGCTTGGACTGATTGTTTAAATACTTCTTTGATTTTTTTGTATTTACTAAGAGCTTCTGTTAGACCTACAACGGATATATCTTCAAGGTTGGCAACCGGCTTTACACCGACTGCCCTCATTTTTGGACCTGTTATTCCTATAAGCTCATATTCTTTTGAATGTTTTGCAAGCTCAGAAGCGTAATTGTCTCCTGAAATTTCGCCAACGCTAACGAAAATTTTTTTCATTTATTATTCTGGAGAAACTCTTACTAAACATTCGTCAGGATTTACACTATCTCCAACTTTAACAAATATTTCGCTTACTGTTCCATCTATTGGTGAATGGATTTCATTTTCCATCTTCATAGCTTCTACTGTAAGCAGTACATCCCCTCTTTTAACCCTGTCTCCTAAGTTGACTTTTATTGATACCACCTTGCCAGGCATTGGAGAGCTTACATCTCCAACACCTACAGCTTTTGGTCTTCCAAAAACTGCTTTACCGCCTTCTGGCAATGGCAAAGTTTCTGCTGTGGCACCAACCTCGATGACCGTTATCGGTTGGACGATTACTTCTTCTAACCTTCCATCTATTCTGATAAAGTATGGTCTCCTATTCTCTACCGGACTGCCAACCCCCGCAATTCTTACATGGTACTGTTCGCCGTGTACTGTGATGTTAAACTCTATCGGTGCTAAGTTCTTAGTCTCTTCAAATTTTATTTCTTCTACTTCTGGTGGAAGAGCTTCACCTTTTTCAAATTTTTCTCTCCATTGGAAAAACTCTATGGCTACTTGTGGGAATAGGCAGTAAGAAAGAATATCTTCTTCATTTCTTGCACCGTTTTCGTAAGCTTTTTGCGTACACTTATCAAACTCTGGTTCCAATAAATCTGCAGGTCTTACTTGGATTGGTGTTTCATCTCCGATTATTTTCTTCATAACATCTGGTTTTATCGGTGCCGGGGGTCTTCCATAAAGACCTTTTACATAGTCTTTTGTCTCTTTCGTAACAACTTTATATCTTTCTCCTTGTAATACGTTTAAAAGTGCTTGTGTTCCTACTATCTGACTTGTTGGTGTTACAAGCGGTGGATATCCAAGGTCTTCTCTCACTAATGCAACCTCTTTCTTAACTTCGTCAAGTTTATCAAGTGCATTATTTTCTTTAAGTTGATTTATAAAGTTTGACATCATTCCACCGGGGATTTGGTGTATTAATACTTGTGTATCCGGCCATCTATCAGCTGTATCGTATTTACTATATTTTTTTCTTACTTCTTTTAAGTACTCTGCTACTTCTAAAACAATATCTACATCTACTTTAACTTCATAACCAAACTCTTTTAATGCGTATACCATTGTCTCACAAGGGGGATGGGCTGTAAGCCAAGACCATGTAGAAACATCTGTATCAATAATATCTGCTCCAGCTTCTACTGATTTTAAGAGTGTCATTTCTGCCAATGCTGCGGTTGTTTGTGCATGAACATGGACAGGAAGTTTTATCTCTTCTTTTAGTTTTGAAACCAATTCAAAGGCAACCTTAGGAGATAGTATTCCGGCTTGGTCTTTTATACTAATAATATCTACACCCAAATCTTTAAGCTGCCTTGCAACGTTAATATAATAATCTACTGTATGAATTGGGCTTATTGTATAAGAAAGAACACCTTTTACTATTTTTCCGCATTCTTTTGCAACAGAGATAGCTACTTCCATATTTCTTACATCGTTTAAAGCATCAAAAATTCTAAAAACATCTATCCCATTTTCAGCAGCCTTTTTAACAAATGCTTCTGCTACATTATCCGGATAGTGTCTATAACCTACTAAATTTTGACCTCTCAGTAACATCTCAAGCTTAGTATTTTTTGCCGCTTGCTTAAACTTTTTAAGCCTATCCCAAGGGTCTTCTTTTAAATATCTTAAGCAAACGTCAAAGGTTGCACCGCCCCATACTTCTAACGACCAAAAACCAGCATCATCTAATTTTTCTAATGCTGGAAGTAAGTCATCTGTTCTAACTCTCGTAGCAAGTAAGCTTTGCTGACCATCTCTAAGTGTAACATCTGTAAACTCTATTATTCTTTTTGTCATGACCTCACTCCTTGATAGGGGCTTATAAATTATTAAGTATTTATTTATCAAAAATTCATAAAATTATATCATAGATGGAATTTAAGGGATTAAATACCTTGGGGTGAGAAATTACCTCCATAGTTTACTTTTTCTAAAAAAGCTATAACCAATAGCATATGCATATAGATAAGCAACAAAAGTTTTAATCTTTCTCCATCTACTTACAAGATTGAAATTCTTTATTTGAGAATTTACTGCTTCAATAATTTGTCTTTTACTCTTTTCTTGTTTATCTTCACATACTTTAACATATTTACATCCTTTATAACCTTTATCTCCTATAAATTCAAAATTTTCAGTCAAAAATCTAAACCATTTACTCATTTTATGTCTTATTTAATGTCTTTAAATGCTCGCTGTATATTTTCCTCTTTCTTTTTACCCAATACATTTTTCCTGAAACTCTTTTTATCTTTTTAGTTTTTGCTCTGCTTAATCTTGCGTACCATCTGCTATAAGTTTTCCTTTTTTTCAAGAACAATTTTAAGTATCATAATAATCGTGATTATTCTTAGCCAATATTCTCTAAGGATTTTATAAACTCTTTCTGATTTTGATTTTCTAAACAGATGTCAAGATTGAATAGAAGGATAAATTAGAAATCTGGCAAGTGTAAGAATAGGAGTGTTTGAAATGTAGGATGTGATATATAAATCAGATACTTTAGGTGGTCTACCTGCTTTCTTTTTTGATTGAATGTTTAAAAGTATAGTTAAATGCTCAGAGATTTTTTGAAATATTGTAAAATAAAGATTAGAGTTTTGCATTTTTACCTCCTTGGTGGAATTTTTGCTATTAAAATTTTAACTGCTACCAAGGAGTTTTTTTAGATGTTTTATTTATATTTGAATTTCTCACCCAAGGTATGTATTTAAATTTAATACTTTGTTATTTTATAAAAATAAAAAATTCTTTGGAATGCTGTAAAGTTTGAGCCGATAGCTATTAAAAGAATGCTGTAAAAAACCATTCCGGATAAAAGTCCAATAATTAAAAATATTGACCTTTCTGGTCTTTCAAAAGCACCTATTTTACATTCATATCCAAGACCTTCACATCTTGCC
>GG748564.1_pt3 | contig 13490 bp, 15 predicted proteins | sample 429578 | NCBI scaffold set GG748486.1
CAGTAATTGGAAAACTAAAATACTCTCCACAATACAACATAGACAAAGACATAGCAGGAGCTTATGTGATAGCAAGAAGAGGATTGGGATTTAAAGAGAAACTACCTAAGAATTACAAAGAACTTTTAAACGATACTGACTTTCTATCGTACACTATAGCAAGAATTGAAGATAATATTGGAAAATTAAAACAAAAGTTAGAAGAAGATAACAAATACAAAAGAAATAAACTAAAAAGTAAATTAGCGAAATTAAGAAAAAATCTAAAAACATTACAAAAACACTTAGAAAGTGGAAAGAGCAAGACAGCTACCCAATATCCTGTAAACCAATGGAAGGAACAGGTGAGGGGTCTGCCTACGGGTAGGCATAAAAGCTGGCAAGTTCTTTCCATTGCCTTAGCCTTCTGCTGTCTTGAAAGGTCTTACAGAGATTTTTCTCCTTTGAAACGTGTTATAATTTCAAAGGATTGGATAGCAGTGGCTAATAGGTTAGCTCCTGCATGCTTGGCGGCAGGGACTATGACACTTCCAAAATACCGCCTGTTGGGGTCGGAAGTGTCTGAAATGGCGGAATACAAATACCCCAACCCAAGCTGTGTAAGTTTTGTACAGTTTGGTTGACCAGGTTAGATAAATGGCAATAACTGTAAGAATACCAACAGCTTTAAGAAGAATCACTCAAGGACAAGGAGAAGTTCAGATATCAGCTTCTACAATCGGAGAGTTGATAGAAAATTTAGAAAAAGAATTCCCGGGCATCAAAGAAAGGCTTGTTGATGAAAACGGAGAGATTAGAAAGTTTGTTAACTTTTTTGTAAATGATGAAGATATAAGATTTTTACAAGGAAAGGATACACAATTAAAAGATGGAGATGCGGTAGCTATAATACCGGCTATAGCTGGAGGAAAGTAATGAATTCGATGAAGCTAAAGCTTATCTATCCAGAAGAGAAAATAAAAGAGCCACTTCTAAGTAAAGTTTGTAAAAACTTTAATATTGACATAAACATAAGAAAGGCAAACGTTCAAGAAAAGATGGGCTGGTTAGAACTTGAATTCATCGGAAACGATGAAGAAATAGAAAAAGCTATAAACTACTTAGTTGAAAACGGCGTAGAAGTCCAGCCAATAGAAGGTCAGGTTTTCATAGAATAATGAAGCCAAAAATTACAGCGTTATTAGATATTGGAACATATTCAACGCGTATGTTAATAGTTGCTATCCATTCTGATGGACGGTTTGACGAAATATTAAGCGTAGGAAGAATTACAGCACTTGGAAGAAAATTGAAAGAGACTGGCTACTTACAAAAAGAAGCAATGGAAGAAACTTTGTCTGTCTTAAAAGAGTATGTTCAGATAGCAAGCCAGTATAAACCAGAAAAAATATTGGCAGTGGCAACGCAAGCTTGCAGAGAAGCAAAGAACGCAGATGAATTTATCTCAAAAGTAAAAGAACTTGGAATTGATGTAAGAGTTATTACAGGAGAAGAGGAAGCAAGATTAGCTTTTATAGCAACAGCAAAAGCTTTAAACATTGATGGCAAATTTACAGTAATAGACCAAGGTGGCGGAAGTAACGAATTTTCCTACGGTGAAAAATCAAACCTAATAGCATCAATATCATTTCCATTTGGAATTGTCAATTTTACAGAAAAATATATAAAATCAGACCCACCAAAGCCAAAAGAGATTATGCAAATAAAAGACTTTCTAAAACAACAATTGCCTATAGCCTATGAGAAGATGAAAGATACAGAAATTTTAGTTGGGCTTGGTGGAACGATTACTACAGTTGTAGCCTTAGAGTATAACATCTATCCGTACGATTCTAAAAAAGTTCATGGTTCAAAACTTACCTATGAAGCAGTTACAAAATGGCTAAATAAACTTGCAAGCATGACAGTAAATCAAAGAAAAGCAATTCCTATGATAGAAGATAAAAGAGCCGAAGTTATAGTACCCGGAATTGTCATATTTCAAACAGCTATGGAAGTTTTCCAAAAAGATGAGATTACAGTCAGCGAGTGGGGAGTAAGGCACGGTTTACTGTTAGAATTAATGCAAAATTAGCATAAATTATTTGTATGAGTAAAAAAATATTCAATTTAAAATCAAACTTTAAGCCTACCGGAGACCAGCCAAAAGCTATAAAGCAGCTTTATGAAAATCTTATTTCAGGTGTAAACGAGCAGGTCTTGCTTGGTGCAACAGGAACAGGTAAGACCTTTACCATAGCCAACCTTATTGAAAAATACGGAAGACCAACCTTGATATTATCTCATAACAAAACCTTAGCAGCACAGCTTTACAGAGAAATAAAAGAGCTGTTTCCGGACAACGCCGTTGAATACTTTGTGTCTTATTACGATTATTATCAACCGGAAGCCTACATTCCACAAAAAGACCTTTACATAGAAAAAGACAGTGCAATCAATGATGCAGTAGACAGGCTAAGACATTCAGCAACAAGAAGTCTGATAGAAAGACCGGATACGATTGTAGTAGCTTCTGTATCCTGTATATACGGACTTGGAACACCAGAATTTTATGAAAAGTTAAGATTACAGCTTTACGTTGGGATGGAAATAGACAGACAAACACTTTTAAGAAAATTGGTAGAACTTCAATATCAAAGGGATGACTTTTCGTTAAAAAGAGGAACGTTTAAAGTAAAAGGTGATACAGTTGAAATCTTACCGGCATACACAGAAGACATTATTGTAAGAGTTGAGTTTTTTGGCGATGAAATAGAAAGCATATCAGAAATAGATATTTTTAATAGAGATGTAAAAAGAAAACTTGATAGAACTGTTATCTTTCCGGCGAGTCACTATGTTATACCAAGACCGGATATGTTAGAGGCTATAAAACAGATACAAAAAGATTTAGAGATAGAAGTAGAAGAGTTTAGAAGAGCGGGAAAAGAGATAGAAGCAAACAGGCTTTTGCAAAGGACAAATTACGATATAGAAATGATGCTTGAACTTGGAACGTGTAAAGGAATAGAAAACTATTCAAGATACTTTGATGGCAGAAAACCAGGAGAACCACCTTACACTCTTATTGATTACTTTCCGGAAGATTTTTTACTTATAGTAGATGAGTCTCACGTTACAATTCCACAGATAAAAGCAATGTATAACGGAGATTTTTCAAGGAAAGAAAACCTTGTTAAATATGGTTGGAGAATGAAATCAGCCTACGATAACAGACCTTTAAAGTTTGAAGAGTTTGTGCAAAAAATACAAAAAGCAATTTACGTATCGGCAACGCCGGCAGATTGGGAAATCAAAAGGTCAAAAGGTGTAATAGTCCAGCAGATAATCAGACCAACAGGCTTGCTTGACCCAATAATAGAAGTCAAAAAAACCGAAGGTCAAATAGATGATTTAATCAATGAAATATGGAAAGTCAAAGAAAGAGATGAAAGAGCCATTGTAATAACGCTAACCAAAAAAATGGCAGAACATTTAGCAGATTATCTGACAGAAAGAGAAATAAAGGCAATATACCTGCATTCGGAAATAGACACGATAGAGAGGGTAAAGATAATAAAAGAATTTAGAGAAGGAAAATATGATGTGATTGTCGGTGTAAACTTATTAAGAGAAGGTCTTGATATGCCGGAAGTATCTTTAGTTGCAGTTCTTGATGCAGATAAGCAGGGATTTTTAAGGTCTAAGACAGCATTAATTCAAACAATTGGAAGAGCAGCAAGAAACGTAAACGGAAAAGCTATTTTATACGCTGATAAACTAACGCCGGCAATGATAGAGACAGTAGAAGAGACAAACAGAAGAAGAAAAATTCAAGAAGAATACAATAAAAAACATGGAATAACTCCAAAAACTGTATCAAAAGAGGTAAAAGACCTAATCTCCTTAGAAGAGCTTGGAATACTTGAAATATATAACCAGCTACCGGACGATATAAACTCAGAAGAAGATTTAATGAAAAAGATTGATCAGCTTGAGAAACAGATGTGGAACTATGCTAAAAGTTGGGAGTTTGAAAAAGCAGCAGAAATTAGAGACCAACTTGAAAAATTAAAAAAATTAGCAACAGTGATTGGATGAATAAAACAGGTTTATATGCGATTAAAAATTTTAGAGCATTAGCTACGATGAGCCTGTTCCAAAAAGATTTTTAATAAAGGGTTATCCTGCCTGTCATTTTGCAGCTGTGTGAAGAGTCTTCGTCTTCATGTCCTTATTCTGTCATTCTGCAGCCGGCGAGGAATCTTATAATTTTGTTAAATTTTTCGTCCGAAGTATAAATTACCCATAATTTAAATATGCCTTTTACTTCCACATAAGTACTTTACACCTTCTTCAGTCTTAGCCCAATGCTTCGTCCCTGCCGGAACTTCCAAAATATCTCCTGCCCTCAGATGATGAACTTTATCTTTTGTTCCAATAACCATAGACCCTTCTAAAATATATCTAACTTCATCTTCGCTATGTGTATGCCAATCGTAATATGTTCCTGGAGAATCTTGCCAAACATATAAATCGCTATAACCTAAGTCAATAAGCTTTTTCTTTGCCTCATTTATATCAATCATAGCTTATCCCGTTTATTTACAAATGATTTCAGCTTTGACTTTTATATCTATAAAATTAATATCTTTCTTTGGCTCTGGTGCCGATACAGACTCTGCAGTTTTCATAAGCATAATATCTCTATAAATTGGTATTGTATAAACTCGATCTGATTCGTAATCTAAACTTTTTATATTGCATGATTTATTCAATTTCTTAGAAACTTGCTGAGTAAAAGATAATGCTTTATCAATTACGCTTAATTTTAGTTGATTTTCAATCTGCTCTATTTTTTCTTTTGAAGCTATCCATTCAGGTTGTGATACGCTATAATCAAGTCTATCTTTGTATTTACCACTGAAATAACTCAATTTTTCATATACTTTGTTTTGGTCTACAGGATTTTTTAACTCAAATACATAAAAAGAATTTCCTTTAAAACCTTCGCATTTAGTTTTGTTATTCTCCCACCAACAGTTTTTGTAAACAGAAAATTTACCACCTTTATACTCAAAACCAAGGTTTCTAATTGATTTATCAACTTCACCAAGCATATTTATTAATTCAGACTCTTTAGACCCTTTAACACTTACATTAACATTGACAGCCAAAATATCCGGTTCAATTTCTTTCTTGTCTTCAATTACGGTTTTTATATATGCACATTCTTTACATTCATCTGAAAAAGCATTTATCATAGGTAGTAAAGTAAAGGCAGCAGAGATGATGAAAACTTTTTTGTTCATATTTACCCTCCGTTGTAAGTTTTAAAAATTTTAGCACTAATTTTTTGATATTATAGCAAAAGATTAACCTAAATTTAAATTAAAAACATGCATAACCCTTATCCAAATTAAAAATACAACCGATGCAAATATAAAAGAGTCTATCCTGTCTAAAACTCCCCCATGACCCGGAATTAAATTAGAAGAATCTTTCTCGTTAACTTGCCTTTTGATGAAACTTTCAAATAAATCTCCAATCTGAAGAATAACAGCAGAAATTATCACAGGAATCATAAATTTTATGTCAAAATCAAAATACTTAATAACCAAATAACCTCCAAGTAAAGAGCCTAAAAAACTGCCAACTGCACCTTCTACAGTTTTCTTGGGAGATATTCTTGGCGAAAGTTTATGCTTTCCAAAATTTTTTCCAACAAAGTATGCAAGTGTATCACCAGTCCAAACAACGACAAAAAGTAAAAATAACAAATACTTATTATAATCAACCAACAAACCAAGAGATGAAACAAAAAATACACTGTAAGACAGTCCAAAAATAGTAATTGCTAAATAGTTTAAATCCCATTTTTTAGATGCTACATAAAAGCTAAACAGAAATATAATTAATATAGTTAAATATGTATCAATAAAAAGTAAAGATAAAGATGATAAAAACGCTATTATAAATACTATTGGATGTTTTAACTCCGGATATTTTTTTCCAATTAGATTAAAAGCTTCATAACTTACTACAACTGTTAATAAAGCTATGACTATCTTTAAGGCTTGTGTAGGTAGATAAATGATACCGCCGATTGCAATAGATACTAAGACTACGGCAGATATTACTCTTTTTATTAATTCACTCAATTTTCTTCCTTTATTGCTTCGTCTTCTAAAAGGATAGGTATATCTTCTTTTATTGGATATAGCAATTTACAATTTTCACATTTTAAAAACTCTTCTTTATCTTTTTGTATTAATATTAAATCTCCTTTACAAACCGGACAGGCTAAAATGTCTAAAAGCTCTTTATTTAGCATAATTTCTCTCTCCAAATATTGCTGTTCCTATTCTAACTATTGTAGCACCTTCCTCTATTGCAACTTCAAAATCATGAGACATTCCCATAGAAAGATGAAACAGCTTTACATTATACTCTTTTTCAAGATTATCTCTCAATGTCCTTAGCTTGATAAAATACGGTCTAACATCTTCCGGATTTTCAAAGTATGGTGGAATAGCCATTAATCCATAAATTTTTATATATTTTTTTGTAAGAATATACTCAAACAATTCTTTTAAATTCTCTTCCTTAACGCCAAATTTTGACTCTTCTCCAAAGTTAACTTCAATAAGTCCATCTATAACTTTGTTTAATTTTTCTCCTCTTTTTTCAATCTCATCAATAAGAGCTTGTCTATCAACCGAATGAATCAATTCATAGTATTTTACAGCATACTTAACTTTATTGGTTTGAAGACCACCTATTAGATGCCAATGTATATCTGAATATTCTTTAAGTTTTTCTATTTTTTCAATACCTTCTTGTACTTTATTCTCTCCAAAGTATCTAATCCCTGAATCGTATGCTTCTATAATTTTTTCTACCGGCTGTGTCTTAGATGCTGCGAGGAGAATGATTTCCTCTCTCTTTCTACAAACTTTATCACAAGCTTTTTGTATCCTTTCTTCAATTTTTAACACATTGTCTTTTATACTCATTTCAACCTCTCTAATTTTTAGAGTTCTAAAACTTTTCAAAAATAGGAAAGACAAGAGCTATCTTCAAACCTTATAAAGAAAGCTTCAGATGTTTTTTCTTCTATAGATTGTGTATTATATATATGCTATGAGATTGTCCAAAAACTTTTACAATTTAATTGTAATATCATATAAAATTATACCTAAAAACTTAAAAATTGGTGAGATTTTTATGAAAAGAGACTGGAAAGAATATAATAAACAACTTGTAAAGCGCGGAGAGATAATAAATTGATGAGGATATATTTTTAGGTGAAAACACTTTACCATTCTCTTTAAATCCTTAGGTGCAAAGTTAAAAATTCCAAACTTTAGAACTATACACTATAAGATATAAAATTAAAAGAAATAAAAAGTGGTTGAAAATACACGTAAGCATTAGATTCAACAAGTAAACAACTTATTGATATACAAATTACTCAGGAAAACGTACATGAAAAGCAAAATAATTAGTAGAAAATGCATTTAGAAATTTAGAAGAAAAAGGTAAAAGAATTTTTAAAGTACTTGCAGATAAAGGATATGATGCACGAGATTTCTATGATTTTATCAAAAGAATAGGTGTTATTGCTGGAATTGTACCAAGAAAAAATTCAAAAACAAAGTTTAATGGTTATGAGGTTTAGAGTGCATGTTGTAAGTAAAAAATTAGATAACATCAAAACCGAGATATTTTTAAAAGCTATGCTTATTAATAGGTTTTTAACAATGAGTAGTGTATAATTAATACGTCGGGTGAGAAATTTAATAAAAATCATGAGATTTTTCACTTCGCTCAGAATAACGTACAAGGTTTTCCTTCCTCTAACGCTTATCATTCAACCTTTTGCTGTCATCCTGAGGATGTAAGTCCGAAGGATCTTCTTTTTAAATTTTACAAAAACTGCTAATTTCTCACACCAAGGTATTATTAGCTTAGTGTATAATTAATTAAAGAAAAGCAATAAAACGTGTGTAGAAAAAATAGGCTATTGTATGATTTTCTATTATTGGAGAATCTCTTAAATTATTTATCATGAATAAAAATTTTGATTGGGCGTTAGAGTTTATAAATAAAGCACCGGAAGAGCCAGGTGTTTATCTGTTTAAAGATAGTAAAAAGCAATATGTATACATCGGAAAAGCTGTAAATATAAAAAATCGCCTAAAAAATCATTATCAGCAGTTGAAAGTAGACACAAAAGAAAGAAAAATTTTTAAAGAAAGCTCAAGTATAGAATGGATAATAACAAAATCAGACTACGAAGCATTCGTCCTTGAAAATGAACTTATCAAACAGTACAAGCCAAAATATAATGTAAGATTAAAGTCTGGAAGTAGTTATCCTATGCTTGTTATCACGGATGAAGATTATCCTACTGTTAAAATCAGTAGGAAGTTTGGAGAGATAAAGGGAGAGTATTTTGGACCTTTTCTTCCTGCAAGAACTGCAAGAGCTATGAAAGAATTAATTCATAAGCTGTTTAAATTAAGAACCTGCGACCCACTGCCAAAAAGAAGCTTGGTGTGTTTTGATTACCATCTTGGGCTTTGTTCCGGTCCTTGTGCAAATAAAATATCTTTGAAAGAGTACAAGGAAGATGCAAAGGTTGCCAAAGCCTTCTTATCGGGAAATGTTAAAAATGTTATTTATGAACTCTACGACAAAATAAATAACTATACAAACAAGCTAATGTTTGAGAAAGCAGCAGTCATTAGAGACCAAATCAAAGCTATTGAGATGACAGTAAAAAAACAAGAAGTTATAGGTGTTGGCGTTGAAGAGGCTGATATTTTTTATTTTTTAAGAAATAGAGTTTATCTGATTATCGTAAGAGGAAATAGAATAGTTGGAAAGGATGAGCTGAAGGTTCAAAATGAAGAGTTTGAAGAAGGTAATGAGATAGCCATCACCACTGATTATTACAGTAAAGACACATACATACCAAAAACAATTATCACAAACAAAGATTTAGAAGATTTAGAAAATCTTAAACAATGGCTTTTAAAAGCGAAAAATAAAGAAGTTGAAATACTTACTTCTCTGCCAGAGCAAGTTGAAGGTTTTATAAAAAGAAACATAAATATAGAAAACATAGAAAATCTTAAATCAGAGTTTGAAAAAGTGTTTGGATTTAGTCTTCCAAACAGAGTGGAATGTTTTGATATTTCCCATCTTGATGGAAAGTTTACCGTTGGTTCTTGTGTTGTTTGGGAAAATGGAAGCATGAATAAAAGAGAGTACAGAAGGTTTAGAGTTAGAACGGTTGATTATATAGATGATTTTGCATCATTAAGAGAAGTTTTAATGCGTAGATTTAGAAGATATAAAGAGATGGATAACCTGCCTGAACTTGTTTTAATAGATGGTGGAAAAGGTCAGCTAAGCCAAGGATTGACTGTAAGACAAGAGCTTGGGCTTGAAAATCTGCGAGTTTTCTCAATAGCGAAAAAAGAGGAGATTATCTATACAGACGATGAAAAAGAGGTTAGATTACTTGAAAATCAAGAACTTTTAAAATTCTTTACCAAAATAAGAGACGAAGCACACAGATTTGCCATTACTTACAACAGAAAGTTAAGAGAAAAGGAAGGTTTAAAAAGCGTACTTGATAACATTGAAGGTATAGGTGAGAAAAGAAAGGAAATTTTATACAGGACTTATAAAACATTAGATAATATTTTAAAGGCAAGCGACGAAGAGTTAAAAAAGCTTGGAATCCCTACATCTGTAAGTCAAAAAATAAAGGAATATTTAAAGTTTTAACATAGGAAAAAATTAGTAAGGACAATTGCCAAATCGTTCATATAGTAAGAAAATGCAAGTTGAAGTTTATAATATGTTGAGTGAGAAATTTAATAAAAATAGGAGATTCTTCGCCGGCTGCAGAATGACGATGTTGATTTTTGGAACGCGATCTTTTTTGAATTTAAAGCCTCAGGGTATAATACTAAATACTTTGTCCAATAATAGAAAATCATAAAATAGTCTATTTTTTTCTGCATACGTTTTATTGCTTTTCTTTAATTAATTATACACACCTCGGGTGAGAAATTCAAATATAAATAGAACATCTAAAAAAACTCCTTGGTGGCAGTTAAAATTTTAATAGCAAAAATTTCACCAAGGAGGCAAAAATGCAAAAATCTAATCTTTATTTTACAATATTTCAAAAAATCTCTGAGCATTTGACTATACTTTTAAATATTTCAAACACTCCTATTCTTACACTTGCCAGATTTCTAATTTATCCTTCTATTCAATCTTGACATCTGTTTAGAAAATCAAAATCAGAAAGAGTTTATAAAATCCTTAGAGAATATTGGCTAAAAAGAATCACGATTGTTATGATACTTAAAATTGTTCTTGGAAAAAAAGAAAACTTATAGCAGATGGTACGCAAGATTAAGCAGAGCAAAAACTAAAAAGATAAAAAGAGTTTCAGGAAAAATGTATTGGGCAAAAAGAAAGAGGAAAATATACAGCGAGCATTTAAAGACGTTAAATAATATATAAAATGAGTAAATGGTTTAGATTTTTGACTGAAAATTTTGAATTTATAGGAGATAAAGGTTATAAAGGATGTAAATATGTTAAAGTATGTGAAGATAAACAAAAAAAGAGTAAAAGACAAATTATTGAAGCAGTAAATTCTCAAATAAAGAATTTCAATCTTGTAAGTAGATGGAGAAAGATTAAAACTTTTGTTGCTTATCTATATGCATATGCTATTGGTTATAGCTTTTTTAGAAAAAGTAAACTATGGAGGTAATTTCTCACCCAAGGTATTTTAAATTCTTATATTATATTTTCCTGTATTTCTTTTAGCTTATACAGTGCTCCAAAAAATTTTTAATAAAGACATTGTCTTATCTGTCATTCTAAAATCTGCAAAGAATCTGATTTTTGAAAAAAGAGATCCTTCAGTCCTCGGCTTTAGGTTGACGGACAAAAATAAACTCATTTCCGTATACATTGCCCAACTTGCAGGAATTGTAGAAAGTTCTCATTCAAATTAAAAAGTTAATTACTCAAATCATCTATCATTTATCACACATCACGTTATGCATATTTGAAAACTATATAAATATGTATAATATATACTTCACTACCTACATGAGGTGTTTTGATATGAGAGATTATCCGATGTTAGAAAAAATAAATGGCTATAAAGATTTGAAAAATTTAAATAAAGATGAGACAGAAAAACTCTGTGAGGATATTAGAAGTTATATTATTGATGTTACATCTTTAAACGGCGGACATATTGGACCATCCCTTGGAACTGTTGAATTGACTGTTGCTTTACTTATGACTTTTGACCCTGAAAAAGACAAAATCGTATGGGATGTAGGACATCAAACATACGCTTATAAAATTCTTACTGATAGAAAAGAGCAGTTTAGAACATTAAGACAGTATAAAGGAATTTCTGGATTTTCTAAGATAAAAGAAAGTAAATATGACCATTTTGGAACTGGACACAGCAGTACATCTATTTCTGCTGCACTTGGCTTTAGAGTTGGAAAAGATTTAAAAAAAGATGTTGCTTATACCATTGCTGTTATTGGTGATGGGGCTATGACTGCTGGTCAGGCTTTTGAAGGATTAAACAACGCCGGCTGGCTTGACCCATCAAGGTTTATCGTAATTTTAAATGATAATCAAATGTCTATATCTCCAAACATTGGTGCTATATATACTTACTTTAATAGGATAATCACAAAGCAGGTTTTCCAAAAGCCAAGACAAAAATTAAAAGAGGCTATCAATAAAATCTTTGGAGAGCAAGGCGTAAAAATATTTAGAAAGATAGAAGAATATACAAAAGGGCTTTTTGCTCCCGGACTTATATTTGAAGAGCTTGGATTTACATACGTTGGTCCAATAGATGGACATAGCCTGTTTGATTTAGAGCAAACCTTAGAAAATATAAAACAGATGAGAGGTCCGATTTTACTCCATGTGATTACTCAAAAAGGAAAAGGCTATAAATACGCAGAAGAAAATCCAACCACATTCCACGGAGTATCTCCTTTTGACAAAATCTCTGGTGTGTTTAATAAATCATCAAACTTACCAACTTACAGCAAGGTTTTTGGTGATGCGTTAGTAGAGCTTGCAGAAAAAGATGACAAGATCGTTGCCATTACACCTGCAATGAAAGAAGGTTCTGGACTTGTAAAGTTTGCAGAAAGGTTTCCGGATAGATTTTTTGATGTAGGAATAGCAGAACAGCATGCAGCAACATTTGCAGGAGCACTTGCACTTGAAGGCTTTAAACCTGTTGCAGCTTACTACTCAACCTTTTTGCAAAGGGCATACGACCAAGTAATACACGATATAGCACTTCAAGAGCTACCTGTATTTTTTGCAATTGACAGAGGTGGTTTAGTTGGTGATGACGGTCCAACCCATCACGGCGTTTTTGATATTGCTTTTTTAAGACCAATTCCAAACATGATTATAGCTTCTCCAAAAGATGAGCAAGAACTTAGAGATTTACTTTACACAGGATTAAACAGCAAAAGACCATTTGCCCTAAGATATCCAAGAGGTACAGGATACGGTGTAAAAATGGAAGGTTTTAATACGATTGAAATAGGAAGCTGGGAAATCTTAGACGAAGGAAGAGATATAGCAATTCTTGCAATTGGAAAGTATGTTCACAGAGCATTGGAAGTTAAAAAACAGCTAAGACTTAAAGGATTTAATCTAACAGTAGTTAATGCAAGATTTATTAAACCAATGGATGAAAATTTATTAAATAAACTTTTAAAAACTCACGAACTTGTGATAACCGTTGAAGATGGAGTGTTAAACGGTGGCTTTGGTTCAGCCGTTGCCGAGTTTATAATCGATAATGGCTATTCTAACAAAGTTTTAAGATTTGGCATTCCGGATAAATTTATTGAACACGGAAAGGTAGAGCTATTAGAAAGAGACTTGGGTTTAGATGTAAACAGCATGGTAAACAAGATAGAAGAATTTTTAAAAGTTAAAAAAGCAGTTTTAAATACTGCTTGATTTTAGGCGAGAAAGTGAAAAGTTAAGTTTATCATTCAACTTTTGACCGTCATCCTGAGGACTTTAGTCCAAAGGATCTCCTTTTTTAAAAATAAGAAAAAATGAGATTCTTTGCTCGGCTGCAAAATGACGTCGTTTTTTCTTTGCCATCCTGAACGAAGTGAAGGATCTCCTCTTTTGATTTTTTGAAAGCCAAGATGAAATTCTTCGCTATCGTTTATAATGATACCATTGATCACTTTAACATTTTAAGGACTTTCATTTAATGGACTTCCTGCTGTGTTTTACAAAATCCATTACTTCCTCCATCTTTTCCTTTCCATTTTCTCTTCATACATTCTCCTATCAGCTAAGCTTAGCATAAGATTTAAAATTTCTTCTTCATTTAAACTTTCTGCTTCTACTTCTTTTAAATTGGCTACTCCATAGCTGAAGAAGATTGAAATCTT
>GG748558.1_pt1 | contig 12293 bp, 8 predicted proteins | sample 429578 | NCBI scaffold set GG748486.1
TTGGGTAGAATTATTTATTTTTATAAAATTTAAAAATGAGATCCTTTGGCCTTACGGCCTCAGGACGACAGAGAAAATGAAAGTATGTTAACAATTACCTTATTTGTCATTCTGAACGAAGCAAAGAATCTAATGTTTTTGCTTAATTTCTCACCCGACGTATTTTAGTAAAAATATTATATAACAGATGGAGAGAGACCTATAAAATCTAATAAATCCGACAGCGATACTGACTCTATATCTGAAGATACATCATCAATAACATTGTTTATCATGCTTCTTTTTTCTTCAAGTTTTTGCATTATCTTTTCTTCTACTGTATTTTGAGTTATGAATGTGTAAATATTAACTTTGTTTTTTTGACCTATTCTATGGACTCTATCTTCTGCCTGCCACATTTTTGCCGGATTCCAATGTAAATCAAAAAATATTACATAACTACTTGATGTTAGCGTCAATCCTTCTCCTGCTGCATTAATTGTTCCTATAAAAACTAAACATTTTTCATCTTCTACAAACTTTTTAACGACTAAATTTTTCTCTTCCGGTTTTAAAGAACCATGATAGCTTACTATCTGCTGGGGTTGTAAAATTGTTTTTAAATTTTTAATTATCTTATCAATACCTTCATTCACAAAGTTTGTAAAAATAACAACTTTTTCTTTTTGGTCAACTAATTCTTTGACTATTTCTTTCAACCTTTCTGCCTTTGGACTGTAGATTGATTCTGGTGGGAAATTACAAATCTGTCTAAGTTTTTGGAGTGAAAAGATTAAATTTTGTTTCATCATGTAATTAAAGTTTTTTTCATACTTAATTCTTTCGTAGAGATTTAACAGCCTATTTCTTTCATAGTTTAAATATTTTTCGTAGTACTGTTTTTGTATTGGATTTAACTCAAATTTTTCTATTTCTGGCGGTAGCTTTTCCGGAAGCTGGGAAAGAACATCTTTTTTCAATCTTCTTAACATAATAGATTTTAAAATCTCTTTTAGCTCTTCAATCGTAAGATTATCAAACTTTTGATTTGGCATAAGAAATTCCAGCAAAGATACAAGTTCTTTTATGTTGTTTTGAAGTGGGGTTCCTGATAATGCCCATCTATACTGGACATTTTTAGAAATACTTTTAACGGCTTTTGCTTTGAATGTATCCTTATTTTTTATGTTATGAGCTTCATCTAAAACTATTAAATCAAGATTTTTTGAAAAATCTTTTAATAACACTGATTTTTCTTTATAATCGTTTTTTAAAGTATCATAGCTAATTATATAAACATGGGTTTTTATCTGCCAAAGAATATTTCTCATATCTTTTGTATCGTTGATAGTCAAAAATTGAAGTTCTGGAGCCCAATTTTTAAGATGAGACTGCCATACATTTATAAGATTTGAAGGAACAACCACCATAGCTTTTTTTATTAAGCCCTTTATAAAAAGAATCCTGATAGCTGTAGCTGTCATTACTGTTTTTCCCGTTCCCATTTGGTCTGCAAGGAGTGCTGACTTATTAGACAGTAAAAATTTTATTCCTTGTATCTGATAATTAAAAAGCGGGGAAGGAAAATGTAATTCTGAATATAAATCAAGATCTATCTCCGGCATAAGTATCGGTTTGATATAATCAAACAATGATAAAGTTTTACATTTAGTGCTGCCTGAAACATTTTTCTTATTTTCAGACTGTTTTGGTAAGTTATAAATAAAACTTCCTTTTTTTAAGTCATAAATTTTGCCAGAATCTTTTATAGATGGAATATCTTTAAAAAGATTATCACTTATTGAAACTCTTTTATCAAAATCCTTTATATTAAAAACCGAAGGAGTTCTTATCTCAAAATCTACTTTCTTAATCATTTAACCCTTCTGATTCAATATATTCAATAGCTTTTATTACTCTTGAGAATGGTTCTAATATATCAATGTTTTTATATATATCATTTAAAACTCTGCCAATATGATTTGCTATATTCTCATCTTCAGGAAAAAACTTTAGATTTAAAGCCGGAAATTTACCGGTTATATTTTGAATTTTAATAGCATACTTTTCTTTTGGTCTAAACTCATCATGTTTTTCAAGAAGGAAAGCAGGCTTTTTTAGATCTTTTCTGATAGATATAAGATTCTTATCTAAAATAAAAATTGCAGCAAAATCTGATTCTAAACTATTTATCAATTCAAGCAAAACCTTATCTATTATTACACCTTCTTTGAAAGTTTCTCCGTAAAGAATTTTTTGCAGATCGTTTATTTCAACCTTGGAAGTTATTCTAAACTCAACCGGCTTTGTTTTTTCATCAACAATTAACGCACCAGCCCTTAAATAATTATTTTCATTTTTTAAATTTAGATAGCAAAAATTCAATTTTTCTCCTACCGTAATTTTAAAGTATAATAAAATTATATCAATACATCGGATGAGAAATTTAACAAAAACATGAGATTCTTCGCTCGGCTTCAGAATGACACCATCGGGCATACTTGTTATCCTGAGACCGAAGGTCGAAGAATCTCATGTTTTAATGTGTCTTAGAAGAAAGGAAACGATAACAGGATATTCTTCGCAGGCTGCAAAATAACGATGTAGATTTTTGGAACACTCTTTTTAAAATCTTGAAAAACTATCAGACAAGAATAATTTAAAAATCCACTATGTTATAATTTAAAATTGAGACTTTAAAATTAAACGGGGTATTATTTGCTTTCAGAGATTAGAATTAAAAAATTCCTTTATTTAAAGGATATTGAGATTTCTCTTTCTGATAGATTAAATGTTTTTACCGGTGAGACGGGCGTTGGTAAATCTCTAATCATTGATGCTATATCATTTGTTCTTGGAGAGAGAGGAAACTTTGAAGAGAATGATTATGTTGAGCTAATGTTTGAAACTGATAATCAGTATGCAGAAGATGGAATTTTGATTCTTGCACGGCAAGTAAAAAATGGAAAAAATATATACTATCTAAATGGAAGAAAGGTTGTTAAATCTATCGTAGATGAGATTTCTCAAAACCTTATAGAGATTCACGGACAGCATGCAAGCCAAAAGCTTTTTGATGCAGACTATCAAAGAGAAATATTTGATAAATTTGCAAAAGTAGAAGATAAACTTGTAGAGTTTCAAAAGTTATATTCAGAGTATATAAAAGTCAAAAAAGAGTATGAAGATATCTTATCAAAGCAGGCGGAAAATCAAAGAAAGATTGATTTTTTAACATTTCAGATAAACGAGCTTTCATCTGCAAACATAAAGCCCGGAGAAAAACACAAGCTTGAAGAGGAATATAAATATTTATCAAATATAGCACTTATAAAAGAAGTTGTAGAGCTTTCTAAAAATGTTTTATCAGTTCAAGATGGCAGCGTTTTATCAAATCTAAGCTTAGTGATAAAAAATATCTCAAAAATTTCTGATTTAAGCAAGAGTTTAAGCAAAGTTTTACAAAATCTTGAAGAAGCTAAAGCTTTAATTGAAGATGCTTTTTATAAGCTTGAAGATACAGATTTTTATGCAGATGATTATAAGCTTAGAGAGATAGAAGAAAGATTAAATCTTATCAATAACTTAGAAAGAAAGTATCATGTTGAAGCTGATGAGATGTCAAACTTTTTGGAGGGTTTAAATGGTGAGCTTTCTACACTTATGAATTTAGAAGACAAACTACCTGAGCTTGAAGAGAGGTTAAAAACATTAGAAAATAAGATTAATCAGTTAGCAGACGAAATTTCAAGCATTAGAAAAAGCAAAGTAAATGAGTTTGAAGACTTAGTGGTTGAAGGTCTAAAGGATTTGGCGTTTAAGACACCTATTTTTAAAGTTAAGATAGAAGAAAAGCCAATAGACAAATACGGAAAAGATAAGATAACTTTTTATTTTTCTGCAAACTTAGGATTTGAGCCAAGACCGCTTTCAGAAGTTGCATCCGGTGGCGAAATTTCAAGAATCTCTTTAATATTAAAATTAATATCAAAAAAATCTGTTAAAACATTAATCTTTGATGAGATAGACACAGGAATTGGCGGAAAAACAGCCATAGAGATGGCTAAAAAGTTGAAAGAGCTGTCAAAAGATTTTCAAGTTGTTTTAATCACTCACCTTCCACAGATTGCAGTAGTTGGAGATAGACATTTTTACATCAGTAAAGAGATTGAAGATGATAAAACCGTTGCAAAGGTAAGTCTTCTTGAAGAAGACAGAGGTCATGAAATAGCAAGAATGCTTACAGGAATGATTGATGAAAATTCTTTAAGTTTAGCAAAACAGCTTTTGAAAGAAGGGGAGAAATGGACAAGATAGTAATTCATGGTGCAAGACAACATAACTTAAAAAATATAAATTTAGAACTTCCAAAGAATAAATTAATAGTTATCACCGGACCATCAGGTTCCGGAAAATCTTCATTGGCTTTTGATACAATTTATGCAGAAGGTCAGAGAAGATATGTAGAAAGCTTGTCGGCTTATGCAAGACAGTTTCTTGGAGTAATGGAAAAACCTGATGTAGACAGTATAGAAGGACTATCTCCCGCAATAGCAATAGACCAAAAAACCACATCTAAAAATCCACGTTCAACAGTTGGAACAATAACAGAAATTTATGATTATTTAAGACTCTTATTTGCAAGGGTAGGAAAACCACACTGTCCGGAATGTGGGGTTGAAATCTCATCCCAATCTGCACAAGAAATATCAGAAAGTATAATGTCTTTGCCGGAGGGAACAAAAATACAGATAATCGCACCAATCATTAGGGGACAAAAAGGAGAGCATAAAGACACCTTAGAAAAGTTAAAAAGGCTTGGATATCCAAGATTAAGAATAGATGGAGAAGTGTATCTTACAGAAGAAGTTCCAAAGCTTGATAAAAACAAAAAACATACAATTGAAGTTGTAATAGATAGAATTGTTATAAAAGAAGGTTCAAGAACAAGAGTTAATGACTCCGTGGAGCAGGCTTTAAAGCTTTCTGATGGGCTTGTAGTTGTAAATCTTGTAGATGAAGGTAAAGATATTATTTACAGTGAAAAGTTTGCATGTCCTATTCATAACTTCTCCATTCCTGAGCTTTCACCAAGACTTTTTTCTTTCAATAGCCCTTATGGAGCCTGTCCAACCTGTAAAGGTCTTGGAGTTATTCATAAAATTGATGAAAATCTTTTAATAGATGAAGAAAGAGTAGCCACAGAAGCTTTTAGAATAGCCGAGAATATCTCTTTCAAATACATAAAAGCAATGGTTAGTGATTATTTAATTTTTAATAGAATTCCAAGGCTTAAAAAATTCAAAGAACTACCACAGCATGTAAAGGAGGAAGTTCTTTACGGCGGTGGATATTTTGAAGGCGTAATTCCACATCTTGAAAGAAAATTCTTAGAAACAGATAATGAAAAATACAGAGAAGAAATAGGGAAATACATTAAAGAAATTCAATGTCCGGAGTGTAAAGGTGCAAGGTTAAGAAAAGAAGCATTAACTGTACTTGTCAACGGCAAGAATATTTACGATGTTGTAAAAATGGATATAGCCAAAACTTTTGAGTTTTTCCAAGAGTATGAGAGCGTACCAAAAACAGAAAAAGAAAAATTAATCTCAGAAAAGATTGTAAAAGAGATAAAAGAAAGATTAAAGTTTTTATTAGATGTTGGACTTGATTATCTAACCCTTGACAGGACAGCTACAACTTTAAGCGGCGGAGAATCTCAAAGAATTAGGCTTGCTACTCAAATAGGCTCTAAATTGTCGGGTGTTTTATATGTACTTGATGAACCATCCATAGGACTTCATCCAAGAGATACAGAAAAGCTAATCAATACATTAAAAGAGCTTAGAGACCTTGGAAACACTGTCATAGTAGTAGAACATGACCCGGAGACTATTGAAGAGGCAGATTATATTGTTGATATTGGACCGGGTAGTGGTGTATACGGTGGTTATATTACAGCAGTTGGAACTGTCGAAGAGATAAAAAATAATCCAAATTCATTAACAGGTAAATATTTAAGCGGAAAGCTAAAAATTCCACTACCAACAAAAAGAAGATCGCCAAATGATGATAAATACTTAATCATTCATGGTGCAAAAGAGCATAACCTAAAAAATATAGATGTAAAAATTCCACTTGGACTGTTTGTAGCTATTACAGGAGTATCAGGAAGCGGGAAATCAACGCTGATATACGATATCTTATGGCAAGCAGCAAAAAATAGATTCCATGGGTCAAATGAATACGTAGGCAAGCATGAAAAAATAGAAGGATGGGAGCATATAGATAAGGTTATAAACGTAGACCAATCGCCGATAGGAAGAACGCCAAGGTCAAACCCGGCAACCTACACAAAAGTTTTTGACTTAATAAGAGAGCTTTACGCATCTACTCCTGAGGCAAAAATAAGAGGATACGACCCAGGAAGGTTTTCTTTTAACGTAAAAGGGGGAAGATGTGAAGCATGCCAAGGTGAAGGTGTAGTTAAAATTGAGATGCACTTTCTGCCGGATATATACGTAACCTGTGAAGTCTGCGGTGGAAAAAGATACAACAAAGAAACTTTATCGGTTTTATACAAAGGAAAAAGTATTGCAGATGGTCTTGATATGACAGTTGCAGAAGCTTTAGAATTTTTTGAAAATATTCCATCTATCAGAAACAAATTAAAACTTTTGCACGATGTGGGTCTTGATTATATAAAACTTGGACAGTCAGCAACTACGTTGAGCGGAGGAGAAGCTCAAAGAATAAAACTATCAAGAGAACTGTCAAAAAGAGATACAGGAAAAACTCTTTACCTGTTAGATGAGCCAACAACAGGTTTACATTCTCATGATGTAGCAAAACTAATACAGGTTTTAAATAAACTTGTAGAAAAGGGGAACACTGTTGTTGTGATAGAGCATAATCTTGATGTTATAAAGTGTGCAGATTGGATTATAGACCTTGGACCGGAGGGCGGTGATAGAGGTGGCTATATTGTAGCAGAAGGAACGCCGGACATGGTTTCAAACAATGAAAAATCTTACACAGGAAAGTTTTTGAAAAAGTATTTAAAGTAATAGGTAAAACATTGGTAGACCACTTGCTAAATATTGTTTGCCTTAATCAAAACACAATCAGTCTATCAAATGTATGAGTAAGACAGTTCGTTAATTATCTATCACTTGTAATCACATCCTACCTCTGTTGTAATAAGTGTAAAGCTTAGAGCTTAGCTAAAATATGGGTTATAATGAGATATACTTAATACCTTGGATGAGAAATTAGTGGTTTTTACAGGATTTAAAAAATGAGATCCTTCGGATTTTCGTTCTCAGGATGAAAGGAAAAGATTGATTGATAAACATTAGAGAAAAAGTTATCCTTATATGTCATTCTGAACGAAACGAAGAATTTCATGTTTTTTTGTTAAATTTCTCACCCGATATATAATAAGAAATACTTAGTTTAAATATGGTTTTTGCGAAAGGAGGGAGACCGTTATGCAAGATTGCAAAGAAAAGGTAAAAAATATATTAAACTACTATCTATTTTCAGAGATGTTTAAATTAGAACAAAAAGAGTATAAACCTAATCTTAAAAAAATAATTGATTCAAAATCTTTTGAAAAAAAACATAATTGAATGTAGAGCGCAGCTTAAAGATGAAAGAAAAATTGATGCTTTTAAGGTTTATATAGGAGTTTGTAGGGTTGAAGATCTTATAAAGTACCTTCAAAGCATTGGGCTTTTAGAAGAAGATGAAGACTTAGAAAATTTTAATCTAAACTCTTACATAGCTCTTGGATATTTTTATATCACTAAAAACGGACATTTAATTTACTCTAATGAAAGAGCTATAAAACATCTTCCCATTTTACCTATTATTAGGATATTTAAAAACACAAAAGACATATCAAAAGCTATAAAAGAGTATATAGAAAAGCGAGATGAGATTGAAAAACTAGATAACAAAGCGTTTTTAGATAGATGGAAAGTAGATAAAGATGAGCCAAATGTTTGTTATTTAATAGATAGCTCTTGGGTAGTAGATGAAAAAACTCAGGTTAAAGATATTGAAAAACTAAAAAATCTTAAAAATTGTGTTTTATGTGTAACAGAACAAATTTTATCTGAATTAGATGGTTTAAAGAAAAATCAAGATCCTGACATATCAAAAAAAGCCAGAATTTTCCGCACTATCATAGATGAAATGGCAAAAGAAGCTCAAAAAAATCAAGATGGAAGATTAAGAGATGGCATGTGGTATCCTTCCAAAGAGAAAAAGCAAATTTTTATAATAACACCTTCTTATAAAAACCTCGATAAGAGTAAATATGGTGTTGATAGTTCCGCAGATGCATCTGTTATAGAAGCTGCTATTGATATGTCTTCAAAGTATTTTCCGATAGTGCTTAATAATGATAGGACTATAAGATTAGGTATTCAAAAATATACCACCTGTTTTTGGAACAGTACATCCTTGGATGAAGGTATAGGTGTCTCTAAGAGACGTTTAGTAGATTTGAAGTCTAGCAACAGTATAGATGTCTTGAAAGAAGAGGAAGAATTTTTTTTCAAATTTTTTGAAATAGAAGAGTTTTTGCAAACATCAAGAGAGGAACTATTGTCCTTTGGAAAGTATTACTTCAAAGGAACTACTATTGCAATAGAACCTGTTTCAGAGTTTGGCAAAAGTTCAGGTTATCAAAAGGCATTAGAAGACCTGCAAAATATATCCCTAAACCCTATTTTTGAAAGCGTACAGGAACTTTTAGATGAAGAGAAAACTTCAGAGCTTTTGAATACCTACCTTTGCGGTAAGGATATAGAATTTGACCTTTCTTCTGTAAAAACTACTGTAGAGCTTTTTACAAAGCAAGATATACCGTTAGCAAAATGGTTATCTCCTTATAACGCTTCTATGATGCAACAAATCGCTATAAATAAAGCAAATAAATTAAAAGACCAAGAGTTGATGGCTGTAAATGGACCACCAGGTACAGGAAAAACCACACTTTTAAAGGATATTATCGCAAATATAATAGTAAAAAGAGCTTTAAAGATAATAGATGCAAACTACAAAATCTTTGATAATAAAGGAAAACTAATAGACAACCTAAAAGGTTTTGGCATAGTTGTAGCCTCTAATAACAACGCGGCAGTAGAAAACATATCTATAGAACTGCCAAAAATGGATGATGATGTTAAAAACTCGCTTAGTACTATAAACGAAGATGGTTTTAGATATTTTGAAGATCTTATAAAGAAGTACTTCGAAGAGATCTCTGAAAACCAGAAACAAAGCAAAACAGAAGATAATCAAGATATAGATGAAGACTTAAGTATAGAAGAGATAGAAGAAGCCAAGAAAAGCGAATACCTTGGATTACTGTCTATTCCCCTTGGTAATTCAACAAACAGAGATAGGGCAATTTCTCTCTTGAATGTTTTAAAAACTGACATAGACCAAGAAGAAATTCCGTCCGAGGAAGATATAAGAAAAATAGGAGATAAAATTAAAAACCTAAAATCAAAGATTGAAGAACTTTCCAAAAAACACAAAAATTGCTATGCTTATCTAATAGACACAGAAAATTTGCAAAAGGAGAAAGACCAAATAGAAACTAATATAAAAACCTTAGAAAACGAACTTTCTAATCTCGCAAAAGAAAAAGAGTCTGTAGAAGCTGAAATATTAAGGCTTGAGGAAAAGAAAAAAGAGGTTATCAACTTACTTAACATACATGAAAAATCAAGACCCTCTAAGTTTGCTAATTTCTTATCTATATTTTTAAAAGCTTATAAAACAAAAATAGAAAAGTGGGAAACAGAAAAACAAAATTTGATGAATGAAAGGTCAGGTCTAAATCAAAGATTAGATGAAAAAGAACAATATAAAGAAAAACTTCAAAAGAAAATAAATGACGTACAATCAAGTTTGTCTGAGAAAAAAGCTAAGAAGGACAATATAGACAAAGAATTTTCAGTTAAGCTAAATTTCATACAAGATATGGAATCCAATTACGAGAATATGCTACTGTCAAAAGATTTATACAAAAAGATAATATCAGGAAATCAATTAACGGAAGATGAAAAAAAGCAGATATACATGTTTACTCCTTATAAGCATAAAGAGTTAAACAAGCTTAGAATGCAGATATTTATTGAATCTTTAAAACTTCATAAACTTCTCATTGCAAGACATAAAGAAGAGTTTAAAAAAATTCTAAACATATTCACAGCATTTTTATCAAACCCTGATGAGTTTACCAACAATACATACTCTATGGAAGATTTATTTAATATATTTTTCTTTGTTATACCGGTTACATCTACAACCTTTCATTCTTTTGGAACACTCTTTAAAAATATGAGAAAAGCAGGTATCGGTTATCTAATAGTTGATGAAGCTGGACAAGCTTTACCACAGCAAGCTACCATGCCAATTTACAAATCAAACAAAGCTATCGTAGTTGGCGATCCTTTACAAATAGAACCTGTTGTAAGCATAACATCAGACCTTGATAAATACCTTATTAAAAGCTTTAATATACAAGATCCAGAAAGATATCTTACAGCCTCTTCTTCTGTCCAAATACTTGCAGACCATGGGTCTTCTATAGGAGCTTTTTATGAAGAGTATAGAGTAGGTATTCCGTTGAATATTCATAGAAGATGCAACAATCCAATGTTTGATATAGCCAACGAAATAGCCTATAAAGGAAGGATGATAAAAGGACAGCCTGATAAAGAAAGCGTCAAAAATTTGATTCCAGATTATATAAAAGATAAACCTCAATCTTTATGGATCAATGTAAACTGGGGGAAAAAAGTAAAAAAGAAGGACAAGTAGTTTTAGATGAGATAGAAGCTTTAAGAAAATTTTAAAAGATGTTGAAGGTAGGCTAAGCGAGCACGATATAGACATTCAAAAGTTTATTAAAGATAAAAACCTTTTTATAATCCTTGGGGTGAGAAATTACCTCCATAGTTTACTTTTTCTAAAAAAGCTATAACCAATAGCATATGCATATAGATAAGCAACAAAAGTTTTAATCTTTCTCCATCTACTTACAAGATTGAAATTCTTTATCTGAGAATTTACTGCTTCAATAATTTGTCTTTTACTATTTTCTTGTTTATCTTCACATACTTTAACATATTTACATCCTTTATAACCTTTATCTCCTATAAATTCAAAATTTTCAGTCAAAAATCTAAACCATTTACTCATTTTGTGTCTTATTCTTAATGACCTTACTTCATGATAGCTTGCTGGATGGAACCCTATCCCGTTTTCATCACAAACCACTATAACCAAAAGTACATAGTAAATACTTTCGTCTTCTATCTCTTTATTTAAATGCTCGCTGTATATTTTCCTCTTTCTTTTTACCCAATGCATTTTTCCTGAAACTCTTTTTATCTTTTTAGTTTTTGCTCTGCTTAATCTTGCGTACCATATGCTATAAGTTTTCCTTTTTTTCCAAGAACAATTTTAAGTATCATAATAATCGTGATTCTTCTTAGCCAATATTCTCTAAGGATTTTATAAACTCTTTCTGATTTTGATTTTCTAAACAGATGTCAAGATTGAATAGAAGGATAAATTAGAAATCTGGCAAGTGTAAGAATAGGAGTGTTTGAAATATTTAAAAGTATAGTTAGATGCTCAGAGATTTTTTGAAATATTGTAAAATAAAGATTAGATTTTTGCATTTTTGTCTCCTTGGTGGAATTTTTGCTATTAAAATTTTAACTGCTACCAAGGAGTTTTTTTAGATGTTTTATTTATATTTGAATTTCTCACCCGAGGTATATTTGACTATTTTAATATTTAACTGCTTGATTTGATGGTTGAGCAAAGTTTTTTCGTGAGATGTTCAAACAAATCGGAATTTTCCCAAACCGGTATGACTTATGCAAACAGTTACTATTTTCTGTAAAAAAGTGTAAAATAATAAATTGTTATGAATGGAAAACTATTAACTATAAAAAAGCGTGAAGAGATATACTAAATCAGTAGAACATCGTTGATTAATTAAGAAAAAAGATTAATAACTCCTGTGGAAAGCGGAAGAGCAAAACAGCTCTCAGCAACCTGTAAACAACGGAAGCAGCAGATAAGGGCTTACTTACAGGTAGACATAAAAGCTGACAAGTTCTTTCCATAGCCTTAGCATTTTGCTTGAAACGTGTTATAATTTCAAAGGATTGGATAGCAGTGGTTAATAGGTTAGTTCCTATACTTGGTATAGAGACTATGGCACTTTCAAAATACCGCCTGTTCGAGGATCGAAGTGTCTGAAATGGCGGAATACAAAT
>GG748515.1_pt3 | contig 12045 bp, 18 predicted proteins | sample 429578 | NCBI scaffold set GG748486.1
TCAAGCCAATTTTTTGGGGGTGCGGGGGTGTCGTATAAAAAATTACGTAATCTTTCATCGTAATCGTAAAATCGTAAAAACTCTAAAGAAAGCATTATTTATCAATACTTTACAATTTTACGAGTTTTATTACGAGTTTTTTAAAAGTCGTAAAAACTCGTAATCAATAGTCAGGAACAATTACTTTAAATTTATCGTATTTGCTTTGTCTTGCAACTCCCCATATCACATAACGTAAAGCATCATGGATATGGTCGTAATATCCGTCCTTTATTGGTTTTCCGTAATCATCCATCTTAAACTCTCCTAAAAAGCCTGCTGTGCTAATTGGTGCATCAGGAGATACTTGAAGGGCTTTTTGATTACGGATATCCTTTTCAAGCAACTCTCTTAACAATCCTACACTGTCCATAATCGGAACTTTATTTGTAATTACTTCAATGTTATATTCTTGTCTAATTCTGTTTATAAGTGAAATGCCATCAGATTGTGATGCTTGTCTTCCTGCAATATCGCCATACCATTCTACTTCTAAAGCATCAAGCCTCCATTTTTCCCTTAACCGTCTTCTTACTAAATCTATAAATTGAAGAGTAGAAACATTTTCGCCGAGTAATTCGTCTATAACTATTAACCTTCCCCATTCATCTTCAGCAAGTAAAACAAATGCAGGTCTTCTAAATCCAAAGTCTAAGCCTGCGTAAGTTTTATAAAAGTATTGTAAATCTTTAGGAGTTATTGCTCCTTTAAATACATTAGCTTCAGTGAAAGATGAAGTGTATAAACCATCGTCTACGTAAGCCGAGCCCCATTCTCCATAAAGCATAACTCTTTTAAAAGCATAATTACGATGCTCCATCTCTACGTAAAATGAATGAGATAAGTTAAACTGTTTAGCAAGAATATAATCTCCTTCTCTTCCTATAACCTCATATCTTGTATTACCTATTGTATGATACTCTTTATCTTCATACACATAAGGTCTTGTTTTTGATGCAAATACATGTGAAGGAATTTTAACTTTAATATAATTATCGTATGAAGAAGATTTAATGACTTTTGTTTGCGGGTATCCATCTTTTATAAATTTACGATAGACCCAATGTGTTTCAGGAACAGGGTTTAGATTAAGCAAGCCTCTTTCAAAATCTCTTTTTAATCTCATTCTTTGCGATACTTCATCAAAAGCCTCCTCACTGATACGGTCAAGCTCGTCTATTATAACAACGTTAAACTCGTAAGATAAAACAGAACGGTATTGTTGGTTTTTGTCTGATAAAGAAAGATAGAAAATCTTAGTACCTGTAATTAGATTTTCGATATACTGTAAGTCGTCCTTAACAATGAAAACCTCATCCTGCTTTGCTCCAATTTCTGCGCATTTCTTTCTAAACTCTGCTACAAGTGTGTTTTTCAAGTCTCTTAAACTTTCCCTTGCAATCAATATTTGTGAATTTTTATACTTCTCATCAAAGAATAAAGTAAGCAAAATCACGACGGATACTGTAGTTTTAGCAGAACCTTTACCGCCTACCGACAGTATCCATCGTGTGTTTGGTGCATTAAAAAACGTATTGTAAATTTCTGCTTGCTTTTCTGTTAGAATAATACTCATAAATCTATACTCATAACATTATTAAATATCCTTTAATTAAGTATTTACTTTAGGTATTTTTATTTTTATTCCTTCAGGTGGAATAATCAGCTCATCTTCTGCTAAGTAAGGTTTAGGGCGGTCTAAGTCAACTGTAGCAACTAAAGCATCACCGTTATACAAACTAATTTTCACAACTGGATTATTCAACGGTGCAATATCTTTAGAAGCAAATGGAAATATAATATTAGAACTGTTAAAAATGTAAACATAATTATTATCTTCGCTTGTTTGAACATTACCATACTTTTGTCTTTCATATCCTTCGCCTGAACACTCTGTGCCGTTTTGTCTGACTAAAGCAACAGATAAATTTTGAAAAGAAGGCGCTATTAAATCTACAAAATTCTTAACTACAAAAATCGCCATGTCTATAACCTCCTATAAAAAGTTTTCTTCAGAAATAAATAATATAGCTGAAAATGAAGAAGTGTCAATAACTTTCTCATTTAAAACTAATTCACCTTGAATTGTGCCATCAGGTTTAATGTAAATTACTAAACCTTGATTTACTTTAATCTTTTTGTTTTCTTTACCTTGGATTATTCTAATCATTGCAGTATAAACTCCTCTACTCTTAATGCATTTTCAGAATAAAGAGATACAACAAACTCAGAACCTCTTGCTAAAATTCTATATTCACCTGTGCTATACATAACTCCATAACTCCATATATTATAGCCATTGTTATATCTTGTTTCGATAGTCATGGTAGCAAATCTCGGAGATAAATCAGATTGAACTTCAGGAATTTTTATTATTGCTGTTTTTAAAACTGTATAAGGTAAATTTAGTCTAAAAGTAATCTCATGATAATTTGTCTGTGGTAGCTGAAATTCACTTTGTAAAAGCTCTGTAATTAAGTAAAAGTTAGTTTCGTGTAGCTTAAAGCAAATATCAGGAGTTAAGAAAACAGTCTCTCTGCCAAAATAGTAATTTGCCATATCTTTAGTGATGTAGATATAGCTATTATAAAGTGTATTGTAGAATACGTAAAAAGATTGTGTTTCACGGATAAATTTTATTCCTACACTTTCAAAATCGTTAAATGGAGTATATCTATAATTAAATGTTAAAAGTGTTTGTAGATAAATAATATCCTTTATATCCATATTTAAAATAACAGTGTAATCATCTCCTACTAAGTAAAGTTTATTATCGTAGTATATTAAGTCTATATTTGATGTTGGGTTGGCAAATGTAGCATAAGAAAATGAAGCAAGGTTAGCAGTGTCTCCAGATGCAATAGCTCCTGCAGTATCTAAACCATATAAATGAATAGTAGTAGGATTACTTGTTATAATAGCAAAAAGTTGCGATGTTAACTGCTTTACTTTAACAACATTATTAAGATTTAAATTAACAACTTTTGCTTCGTCTGTGTCTGTATTTATTACTAAACATTTATCTTGATAAAAAGTAAAGTAAGAATTACCAAAAACACAAAAACCTTTAAAATCAGGTGTATCATATATTTTATCTAAATTATATAACACTTTATCGGTATGTTGGTTAAAAACGTAAATTATTTTATTGTTTCTATAAAAACCATCATAAACAGCATATGAGTAAAGGGAATAAGAAGTTTCGAATGTTTTAAGTATTTGCGGGAATATTATATTTTTATTCCCGCTTAATATTACAAATTCGCCTGTGATTTTTGTTAAAGGTAATTCTAAAAGATTAATGCTCATGCTTTACCTCAACAATAGTAGTCTGACCATTTATTAACTTCTTTCCAGTTTTTCGTCTTTTTCCATACACCACAAGTTTTATTAAGTAGCTCTACAGATGCTGATAAAGAAATAGTTGGGTTTGTAATTAAGTATTCTTTTCTACGAATTTCACCTTTAATTAAATCGCAATCCTCATAGAAATCATCCCAAGTGTCTATATCTTCCCAAGTATCAGCTTTCCAAGAACCGCAATTTTTATCAGCTAAAATTAAACCGCATTCTTTATAAAAATCATCCCAAGTGTTTACATCACTCCAAGTATCAAATTTCCAAGAACCACAATTATTGTCAGGTGCGATTGGTGGCGGGCAGATGTAAAAGTCTTCCCAAGTATTTACAGTATCCCAAGTATCATGCTCCTCCCAAATACCTATTTTAGCTACTGTATTGCATTGATAAAAGTCTTCCCAAGCATCTACCTCATCCCAAGTATCAGCAACATTCCATATACCTTCTTTAATTTTATATGGTGGCTCTCTATAAAAGTCTTCCCAAGTGTTTACTTCACTCCAAGTAGATGCAGTAGCCCAAACACTATAGGTTGGAACATTAACATTACAACCATAAAAATCATTCCATGTTTTAGCATCTGACCAAGAATTTACATTATTCCAACTTCGGCTTATTCCTAATTCACAAGAAAAGATAGATGCTTCTGCGTGGATATTTCTTACTCTTCTTAAAAGAGTATCATGAGATAAAGAGAGGGTAGCCTCTGCATATAACCTTCTTTGTGTAATAATATTTTTATAATTACAGTTGTAATAATCCTTCCATTTGTTTACAGTGCTCCAGGTATTACTGTAATCCCAGCTTTCGCATCTTGCATTTGAGCTTAATACATCTACTTTTGCTTCCACGGTTAACCTCGTATTTTTAAGTATTTTTGTGTCATCTTGCAATAAAGGAACAGTTGCTTCTGTAGTAAAATAAGTCCTATAAATGTTGGAAGAACCTAAAATATGCAACTGTCCTTCCGCATTTAATAATCTATTCATATTTAAGTTAGTATCAATATTTACAGGTAAAAGAATATCAAATCCAATTACAGTAGTTTTATATTTACTTAAAATATACTGTGGTGCAATTTTAGTGTCAGATGTTAAGTAAAATTTTAATTCTTTATGAAAAAGATTATTCTTTACTACAAAAGTATCTCCAACTACATATCCCTTTACTCCTTCAGTTTTTCTTTGAACTCCGTTTATATGAACACTAAGAAACAAATCAGGCTCGTAAGATTTAACAGGTAAAGGAAACTTTAAAATTGCTTTCCTACTAATGTAGTAGGCATCTATAATATAAACTTGCGCTATTCTATCTATAGAATAATAGTATTGATTACTATTTTCAGTCCAAACATTACAATCCTTCCAAGTATTAAATTTCTTTTTCCATGAAGTAGCAAAACACTTATCACTTAAATCCTCTTTATAAGGAACAAGCTTTATTGTATTTACATTCAATCTTTAACCTCAACTTCTATATAGTCATCAACGGTCTTTTGAGTAGTAATATTAATATTTATTGTAGGAGTAGTAGTTTGCTCTTGGTTTGGTTTTAGTTTATTTGTAGCATTGGATAAAGTAGCAAGCTCTTTTGCTATCATAATTTTTGTTTGTAGTAATTCATTCATAGTCCTAACAGGATTTTTTGCTTTAGCAAACATATCAGCATCGTTATATAACAGCTCTGCTTGAATATAAGCTTGGATTAATATCTTTCTTGCAGTTTCTAAATCTTCTATTTGTCTATTTACAGCATAGTTTACTACTTCCTCTTGTGGTAGCTTTAAAGTAGCTTTTTCTTTAACCGTTTGCAAAACTTCATCTTTTTTAATAAGTGGGTTCATTTTGCATACTGCTCCTTTATATCTTGATAAATTTTACTTACCTGCTCTTCAGTCCTTTTACCGTCCATTATCTGTAAAACATTATAAGCTACAGATAAATCGGTAAAGTCTGAAGAGTAAAGTTTAGGGAACAACAAATAATGTATATGTCCTTTATAAGTTGCTAAATCCTGTGTAAAGTAAACTTTTTGTCCTGTAATAGTTAAAAAAGCTTGTCTGTTAGGGTTATACCTATCTTGTATTACTTTAGCTTTATAAGTCTTAAGCATTTCTTTTATATAAAGAGTAATACTGTCATTGGCAGTGTAATTAAAGAATACTTCATCATCGACTTTCTTACCAATAAAAATATTACCATACTGAACAAAAGCAGGATATTTAACCTTTCTTCTAAAAGCTTCTTCTACATCAATTAGGAACATTTAACTGCCCTCTTATTTTTTCTAAGTCTTCAGGTTTAAAAGGTGGTTTTTTACTTTCTTCATTTTTAACTTTCTCTAAATTCAACTTAGCTATAATTTTAACAGCATCAGATAAACTATTCATTTTTTGTTTTAAATCTTTACATCTACGTTTTAGTTTTACTACTGTATAAAGCAAATAAACAAATAATCCTAACTCAACAACTGAAGAAATTATTTTAAACTCCATAGGCGCCTCCTTATTTTTAATTTAACTAATGTAAACAATGTTAAAATATAAAGCATAAATACAAATACTCCGCTTCCAATAACTTCAACCATTTACGCCCCCTTGTTTAGCATTAGCTATCATTTGAATATAAGCCATTAAAGCTTGTGGATGGTTTGCTAATCTTGAAACCACTTCTTCACTTTGTAAAAATTGCTCTGCTATGTGTGCAGATGCTTGCTCTTTTTCAGCTTGTGCTTTAGCTATAGCTTGTAGCTCTTCTGGAGTTGGTATTCTTACAAGCTCAGCATCTAATTGTAAAATATGAAAGATTTTCTTAAATATTTCTACCATGTTTAAATACGGTGTTAATCCAAGATTAGCAGATAGCTCAACAACACTTAAAATATTCTCAAGCTCTTCTTTTTGCTTAATTACACCTGACATACCTTGAACTTTGATTATTGTGCCTTTGTATAGCTCTTTAATTAAGTAGTAATAAGGCTCTCTATCTTCAAGTATAGCTTTATTCATTAGCTCGTTTAATTCTTTTAACTCTGTCGGCTCAAGCATTCCTGAATTAATAATTTCTTGTAAATGATATTGGAACATTAAAGAGATAAGCTTTCTTGATATTCTTGCTATAAATTCATCTTCAATTCTGTTTATGATGGTAGATATAATGTTTTGTGTCATTTGAGTTTTTAAAGCAACCTCTTTAGCTGTTGGTCTACCTTTGCTTGTAGGCTGTCCCATTAAAAACTCAGTCAAAGCTGAAACGTTTTGTGCTTCTTGAAGGATTAACTGTCTTACTGGTAAAACGTTAGGGTCAAAGCTTGCCATAGTAAAAGGTCTAATTGCAGGAGTATCAGATACTGATTTAATAACTGTAAAAGGCTTTACTGTAAATACTTCATCTTTTGTTGCAAAAGCTGAAGTATTTACCTCAAAGCCCATTGCAGTTGAAAGTATCGCTCTATCTAATATAGCTCTTAACATTCTGCTATCTTCTTTGTAATAATCCCAAATCAAGTCAGCATATGACATTTGCATATCATCAGAATAAAAAGAAATAGAAATAATCGGAAATTGTTTATCAGCATGTAAGATATTTTCTACATCTACTAAATATCTATCATTGTAAATAGTAAATTTAAGTGGTAAAGAAACATCACCTTCAGGGTTTACGTATCTTCCGAAGATATAAGTAATTTTGCCATAAGTAGCTCTACTTTTCATTGAAGTGATAAGATAATCAGTCCTGTCTTTATCGGTAGTTAGATTGTATACTTCTAATTTTTCAGGAACGTATTTCCAAAGTTTAGATAGTCCTTTTACTTTTTCTATTGGTAGGAATACATCATAAGCATAAAATTGATTATCGGAAGATTTGTAGTATTGTAAAGGATTTAACGCTTTTGCTGTTATGGTAAATTCTACATCGTCCCATTCGTCAATAGTATAATCAGCATCAAGTAATACAACAAGCTCTCCAGATAAAATACCAAACCATAACGCTTTGTCTATTTTATCGAATAACGCTGTTTTATAAACAGCAAGGTCAAAGATTTTCTTATAAGCAGAAGGGAGATAGTTGTATTTTCTACTTTCAAATGATAAAAGAGTATGAGTAGATTTATAAAGTAAAGCTCTTAAATACAGATAAGCAAATAGTGTTTTTTGAAAAAAGATAGAAGATTTAATATCAGTCCGCCAATTGCCAGTGCTATCATCAGGCTTAGGAATTACAGAATTTCCATTCAGCTCTGATAAATAATCAATAACACGGCTTCGTCTTGGCTGAGAAGCAGATTGCAACTCTCTATAAACAGTTAAAGCAAAAGTCTCAATCTCTTCTTTAGGTAAAGTAAGCTCGCCATTAATCGAAGTTATGTTAAAATACATGCCAACTCCTTAAATAAAGTTTAATTAAAGTTTAATATAAATATATTACCAAAACGGAAATATATCAATACCTTTCTTATATTTTTGTCCGTATTTATAAATCAATAAAGAGTATGAATAGTTAATATCACACGCGCTTCTATATTGCTTACATTCACCGTTGACTTTCCACACGCAAACATTACCACGCATACAAGCTTGTTTACATTTACTCCATTCATAAACACCAGCTCTTTTACATTCTTTCAATACCCAGTTTCCACCGTTATATCGTTGGTAAGTAATAAAGAGTTTATCGGATTGTAGAGATTTAAGATAATAAGCAAAAGCATAGAAATGGTCTTTAGAGTAAGGTTTAGTATAATCAGGATATAACGGTCTTAAAATCGGGTCTAAAAACTTTGGTGTAAGCTGAAAATATCCAATCGAGCCGTGTCCATCTAAAGATGTTAACCAACGACAATTCGTCTCTTTTTTCGCAAGGGCAAGGTTATACCAATATGGATAATCGTTAGATAAAAGTCTTTGTGTTGCATCTTTAACTTGGGCTTCAATTTCTAAACAATTATCCAAAGCTAATGACGATTGCCATATAGATAAGCAAAACAAAAGAATATATTTTGTCATAAGGGTCTTTCCATTCTATATGTCCGATTATAATAAATCTTGTAATGTAGTAATAAAGAAGCCCAATACTTGCTAAAGCAATCTTACGTGCCATTGCTGAAAGTAAAGCATCGTAATCATACACAAACATAAAAGCAATAGTAGTAAAAGCAACAGCAGAGATAATATGAATGTGATAATAAAACAAAAGCCTTTTAATTAGGTTCATTTACACACCTCTTGCGCTTTTCTTAATAACTCATTCTCTTTTTCTAAATCAAACATATAATTAAGGAGATATTGAAGTTTAACATTTAACGACATATCTCCTTTTAATACTGGCTTTTGAGTTTTTGGAACTTCAGGAATTTTACATTTTACGTAAACAGGCTTCTCTACATATTTCACTTGACTACATGAAAGAATAAGAACAGTAGGAACTACTAATAACTTTTTCATTTCATCTGCTCCTGTGCTTGGTTTATTAAATCTACAAGTTTTTGACATTCTTCATTTGTAATATAAACAGGCTGTTTTACAACCTGTTTTACATAAACTCTTTTTGCAGGTTTGTTGTAAAGCTCATACAATTGCTTTTGGGATGCTTCGTATTGCTCTTGCTGTAATTGCAGTTGTTGCATAAGTTGCTGGTTTGTGTTTTTACAATTAAGCAACTGTGATTGGAGTTGCTTAATTTCTTGTCTAAGCTCTGCTATTTTATTTATAGATTGAATAAAAACAATAAAGCAACCAATTAAAAAACCAGCAACTAAAAACACTGCTATAAATTTAGCTTTTAAATCCATCTTTAACCTGTAAATAAACATAGTTTTAAGCATACTCCCGCTCGGGAGTATGCTATAGCTTACTCAATGTTTAAATTAATTCTATTTAGCTCTTCTACAGATTTAGCATTTCTTATAGCTTGCTTAATCTGCTCTGCTTTGTCTCTAATTCTTTCTCTTTGCTGTAGCTTTGCAGAATACTTCTGCTTAAGTGCGTCAGCTTCAGTGTAGTTATTAAGTGCTAAAGCTTCTGCTATTTTGACAACAATATAGTCAGTTTCACTTAGTAAAGGAGATATATTAGCTTTAAGCTGTGAAAGTTTAATTTGCTTCATTTTCTCTAAATCAATCTTTAACATTCGAAAAACCTCCTTAAGTTTTTTAAAAACTGTTTTAGTTTACTTAACATGGTAAATCTCCTTAAATTTTCTTGCAATTTCAGGTGGAAATTCATTACTAACACCTCCATAACCATGTGGTAAATACTCTCTTTCGTCAATAGTAATTGCTTCAATAGGAACATCAGCAGGTAAAGAGTTAGCATCTACTATCCAGTAAGGTCTGCCTGCTGGAACGTCTTTCTCTGCGATTTGCTCTATTGTAGCAAATCGCAATGCTTCTTGAGTTGGAGTAAGAACAGATAAAGAACCATCTTGGTTTTTAAATAATACTACCTTCATGTTTAACCTCCTATAATTGATACTCTAATATCAGGCGAGTTAAAAGGTTTTCCTGTGGTGCCTCTATTCAAAATAGGTATCGATTTAGGTTTAAAAAGAGTTAAATTATAAGCCATTTTACACCTCCTTATCTAAATATAGCTACCATAAATGTTCCAATATCAGAGAACTGATGGCTGCTATCTACATCTACATTTATAACTCTTAATGAAGTAGTTGTCTTACCGCCTTGTGAGTTTTGGTCCCCATATTCACACAACCACACTCCTTGTCCATCTTGATTATTTCTACCACCAAACACTGATGCATAATTTGTATCAGGCATAGGAGTAATGAAGTTAATCATATAATCTCCTGTCCCGTTGCGAGCAACAGAGCTTACATTACCGCTTGCTCTGATGGTTGGTGAGTTAGTTGCCCCGTTAAAGTTAATCCATGCTCTACATGCGTAAATAGGCGCTTCTCCTACTGCATTAAGTGCTGTTTTGACTGATTGTGGGTTAGATAAAGCAGTTTTCCAAGATTGCCCGTCGTATACTTTTAACACTGGGTCTGATGTTGAAGTATCTAACCATGATGTGCCTACTGCAGGATTAGTAGGTGCGTTAGAACCAACATAAACAGCTCTGATAACAGGTTTAGAAGGGTCTTTGTCTAAGAAAGATGATTTGATAGATTGAACATCATTATTAAGCTCTTCAAATTGTGCTTCCGAAGCGCCGCTTACAGCTTTCCATGCATTACCATCATAAAGCTTTAAAGCTTTGTCAGTAGTGTCATACCACAGCATAGAAGCTACAGGATTTGTTGGTGCTACAGAGTTAACATACACAGGTCTTAAAACAGGCTGTGTTGGGTCATTATTCATAAAAGCTTGACCAAGTGCGGTAAAGTTAGCATTTGCTAACTTTAGCTCAGTGTCAACTTGGTCTTGATAAGGTTGATTAGGTTTAAAAGGAGTTAAATTATAAGCCATTTTACACCTCCTTATCTAAATATAGCTACCATAAATGTTCCAATATCAGATGCCCGATGGTTGCCATCTACATTTCTAACTCTTAATGAAGTAGTTGTCTTACCGCCTTGTGAGTTTTGGTCTCCATATTCACACAACCAAAGTCCTTGTCCATCTGCATTATTTCTACCACCAAACACTGATACATAATTTGTATCAGGCATAGGAGTAGTGAAGTTAATCGTATAATCTCCTGTCCCGTTGCGAACAACAGAACTTACATTACCGCTTGCTCTGATGGTAGGAGTTGAAGAATTACCATTAAAGTTTACCCATGCTCTACATGCATAAATAGGTGCTTCTCCTTCAGCATTAAGTGCGGTCTTAACTTTCTGGTCGTTTGCTTCAAACTTAAGCCAATCATCAGAGATTTTTCCTGTATTGTCAGCAATCGGAATAGCATTAGCTGTAGATGTTTCACTTACTTTAGCATATAACCAATTATTACCGTCGTATACTTTAGGAGTAGGTATAGTTGTTGAAGTATCAAGCCATGTTGTGCCTGCTACAGGATTTTCAGGTGCAGTAGAACCAACATGAGTTGCTCTTAATACAGCTTTGCTTGGGTCATTATCAATAAAAGCAGAGTTAAGATTATTAACTTTATTTGTTAAAGTATTTACATTACTGTTAATAATGCTTACATTGCCGTTTAAAGTATTTACCTTACTGTTTAAGTTTGTAATTTGGTCTTTTAAAGCAGTTGTATCAGTTGCAGGTTTCCATTCTGAACCATTGTAAACTTTTAATGTATTGTTGTTTGTATCAAACCATGTCATACCAACATCAGGATTTGTTGGCTCTGTTGAACCAGAATAAGTTGATTTTATAATAGGTTTTGTTGGGTCTTTATCAACAAATGCTGACTTAATAGCTTCTACTTGTGTGTTTAGATTTTTCACAGTATTGTTAACAGTAGATACACTGTTGTTAAGAGTATCTACACTGTCATCAAGAGTTTTAATACTATTGTTAAGAGTATTTACACTGTTATCAAGAGTTTTTATTTGCTCTTTTATCTCTGTTAAATCACCTATTGTCTCCCAGTTAACACCATCATAAAGTTTTAGTTGTTTGTTAGTGTTATCAAACCATAACATATTAGCTACAGGCTTAGCAGGCTCTTTATCATCGATAACAACAGTCTTAAGAACTGGTTTAGATGTGTCTTTGTCTAAGAAA
>GG748562.1_pt5 | contig 11679 bp, 11 predicted proteins | sample 429578 | NCBI scaffold set GG748486.1
AATTATCACTTATAGTAAGCAATCTTGCCAATATGTAAAAATTTTTTACTTTCTCATTTTTTGTTAATTTATCCAAAAAATCATAATAATTGGTCTTAGATGAATTTGCAATAATATATGCTAAAATTTCGTTCTTTAATTTCTCTATTTCATCTATAACATAAATAGATTCTGTTTTAACTCTCCCTTGAATAACACAAAGTGGAGAAATATCTATTCCTATGAAATTTATTCCAAGAAGTTGAGATTCAAGCGCGGTTGTTCCGCTCCCCGAAAAAGGGTCAAATACAGTATCGCCAGCTTTTAATCCTATGATGTTTAGTAATGCCCTAATCATTTGCGGATGAAATTTACCTTTATATGGATAAATCCAGTGAGTTAGATACTGGTTTACGGAACGGGTTTGATTTTTTTGAATTATTTGAAAATAATCCGTAAATTCTCCATCAATAATTTTAAAATATGCGCTCCTTTTTTTAATCAAATCTTTTATTTCGCTTGACTTATTTAATACTTTAAATTCTCTGTAGCCATTAGCTATTTCAAAATCAGCACCTAAAGATTTTAACTCCAGCTTTGCTAAGGTTAACTCGTAGATAAATTGAACATTATCTAGTAAAATTAAACTTTGTTGAGCATTTTTATTATCTTTTTCATAATCCCAAAATTCGCTTTTAATTTTACAAGCTTTTATATCACCGTTAATTTTTAGTTTTTTTGTTTTCATTATATCTCCATTTTTAAACTTTTATTCCTTTTTCAGTATATATATTTTATAGCATAAAAAATTTCAGAACAACCTCTTATTATTATAAATAATACACTTTTGTTACACCTTGGGTGAGAAATTACCTCCATAGCTTACTTTTTCTAAAAAAGCTATAACCAATAGCATATGCATATAGATAAGCAACAAAAGTTTTAATCTTTCTCCATCTACTTACAAGATTGAAATTCTTTATTTGAGAATTTACTGCTTCAATAATTTGTCTTTTACTCTTTTCTTGTTTATCTTCACATACTTTAACATATTTACATTCTTTATAACCTTTATCTCCTATAAATTCAAAATTTTCAGTCAAAAATCTAAACCATTTACTCATTTTATGTCTTATTCTTAACGTCTTTAAATGCTCGCTGTATATTTTCCTCTTTCTTTTTACCCAATACATTTTTCCTGAAACTCTTTTTATCTTTTTAGTTTTTGCTCTGCTTAATCTTGCATACCATCTGCTATAAGTTTCCTTTTTTTCAAGGACAATTTTAAGTATCATAGTAATCATGATTCTTTTTAGCCAATATTCTCTAAGGATTTTATAAACTCTTTCTGATTTTGATTTTCTAAACAGATGCCAAGATTGAATAGAAGGATAAATTAGAAATCTGGCAAATGTAAGAATAGGAGTGTTTGAAATATTCAAAAGTATAGTTAAATGCTCAGAGATTTTTTGAAATATTGTAAAATAAAGATTAGATTTTTGCATTTTTGCCTCCTTGGTGGAATTTTTGCTATTAAAATTTTAACTGCCACCAAGGAGTTTTTTTAGATGTTCTATTTATATTTGAATTTCTCACCCGAGGTATTATTATAAAACTTATTATCTTATAGTTTAAAATTTTTGGCATATTTAATATACGATTACAGAAAGGTAAGTTTACGAGAATTTTTTAAGTAGCTTTTTGCCTTTATTTGTTTATGCCTTATCCAAAATGATATAATATTTTTTTAACATTTCTTAATAAATCAAGGAGAGTTTGATGAAGAAAAGAGTTGTTTTAGCTTATTCTGGTGGGCTTGATACGTCTGTTATCGTTAGATGGCTTACTGATAGAGATTTTGAAGTAATAACCTATACAGCTGACGTCGGTCAAGGGGAAGAGCTTTCTGAGATTGAAGAAAAAGCCAAAAGAGCCGGGGCTGTAAAAGCTATAATTGATGATATAAAAGAAGAATTTGCAAAAGATTACTGTATGCCACTTATGAGAGCTGGAGCCTTGTATGAAGGAAAGTATCCGTTAATCTCTTCTTTATCAAGACCATTGATTGCAAAAAAATTAGTAGAAGTTGCGCATAAAGAAAATGCCCACTACGTAGCCCACGGTTCAACGGGAAAAGGAAATGACCAAGTAAGATTTGAAGCATCTGTTTGGGCGTTAGACCCGGATATTGAAGTCCTTGCACCTGTTAGAGAATGGGAATTTAAATCAAGAGAAGAAGAGATAGATTATGCTTTAAAACACAACATACCGGTTAAAGCAACAAAAGAAAAGCCTTACTCTTATGATAGAAACCTTTGGGGTGTTGCAATAGAAGCAGGACCACTTGAAGACCCATGGACTGAGCCACCAGAGGATGCTTTTGAGATTACAATCTCTCCAGAAAAAGCACCAGACGCACCAGAGTATATAGAAATAGAATTCAAAGAAGGAACGCCAGTGAAACTAGGTGGCAAAGAGTATGACCAACTTTGGAAGCTAATTTGGGACTTAAATGAGATTGCGGGTAAACATGGCGTTGGAAGAATTGATATGATTGAAAACAGGCTTGTTGGAATTAAAACAAGAGAAGTTTACGAATCACCAGCCGGGCTAATTTTAATTTCGGCTTACGATGAGATAGAAAGCATCGTTTTAGATAGATTTACCTACCATTATAAGAAAGACCATGTATCACATCCTTATGCTGAGCTTGTTTACGAAGGTTTATGGTTTTCAAAACTAAGAGAGTCTTTAGATGCATTTAACAATGAAATTGCAAAAATAGTAAACGGTACAGTGAGAATAAAATTATACAAAGGTTCATTTAAAATTGTTGGAAGAAAGTCTTCAAACTCACTTTACAGCGAAGATTTAGCAACCTACAGTCCAAAAGATACATTTGACCATAAAGCGGGTGGAGCATTTACAAAAGTTTGGGCTTTACAATTAAAAATGTTTGCAAGAGCAAACAAGAGGTAAAATATGCTAAAAGAGTATAACCACCAAGAAATAGAAAATAAATGGGCTGATATATACAAAAATTCTGAGTATTTTAAAGCACAAACAGGTAAAAAACCCTATTTTTCTGTTGTGATGCCTCCACCAAACGTAACCGGAAGCCTACACATAGGACATGCCTTGAACGTGACTTTACAAGATATAATGGTTAGATATAAAAGAATGCAAGGATACAATGTTTTATGGCTTCCTGGATTTGACCATGCCGGCATAGCAACTCAATGGGTGGTAGCAAGAGAGCTTCAAAAAGAAGGAATAAGTAGATTTGACCTTGGAAGAGAAAAATTTATAGAAAAAGTCTGGCAGTGGGTTCCAAAATCAAGAGATAGTATAAAAAATCAGCTTATAAGGATAGGTGCATCTTGTGATTGGTCAAGACAAAGGTTTACCTTAGATGAAGGATTTTCAAGAGCGGTTAGATATGCATTTGTAAATCTTTATAAAGAAGGTTTAATCTTTAAAGCACCTTACATAGTAAACTGGGATCCAAAAGAGAAAACAGCAATATCAGACTTAGAAGTTGAGTACCAGGAGCATAAAGGCAAAATCTGGCATATAAGATATCCATTAGAAGATGGTTCTGGCTATATCGTAGTCGCAACAACAAGACCGGAGACAATGCTTGGAGATACAGCTGTAGCGGTCAATCTAAACGATGAAAGATATAAAGATTTAATAGGTAAAAGAGTAAGACTACCACTTGTACCTGAAAAAAGAATAGATATAAACGGTAATGAAGTCTCTAATCTAATTCCAATAATTGCTGATGATTATGTAGACCCAGCCTTTGGTTCCGGAGCCGTAAAAATCACTCCTGCCCACGACCCAAATGACTTTGAAGTTGGAAAAAGACATAACCTTCCAATGGTCATTGTTATGGATGAATCTGCACACATCAATGAAAACGGCGGAGAGTTTAAAGGTTTATACAGATACGAAGCACGTCAAAAAATTGTAGAAAAGTTAAAAGAACTTGGACTGTTAGAAAAAGAAGAAGATCATATTCATAATGTAGGACATTCTCAAAGGTCTAAGGAAATAGTAGAGCCATACCTTTCAAATCAATGGTTTGTAGATACTAAAAAACTTGCAGATAAGGCTATTAAAGTTGTAGAAGATAATCAGATAAAATTTATTCCCGAAGGATGGGTAAAAACTTATCTAAACTGGATGTATAACATAAGAGAATGGTGTATATCTCGCCAAATCTGGTGGGGACACAGAATACCAATCTGGTATTGCAAAGACTGTAATCATACAAACCTATTTAACGATGACAGCTATACTTCTTTAGAAGAAAAAATAATATTTAATCTTTATGCAGATGGAAAAATCGGACAAATTTTCTGCGTAGATGATGTTTTAAACATACTAAAAGACAAAAACTTTACACATCCGGAAAAAACAAATTTAGAATTTTATGAAAAAGTAGTATTTGGAGAAAAAACAAGTCAGCTTGAAAGTAAAGATAGTTTAACTAAGTTATTGGAAAATTCAGATAAGTTTGAAAAAGTGTACAACGAAAGATATAAAATCAAGCTAAAATGTGAAAAATGCGGGTCTGAAAATCTTCATCAAGAGGAGGATGTTTTAGATACTTGGTTTTCTTCTGCATTATGGCCATTTGGTACCCTTGGCTGGCCATCAAGAAAAGATGATTTAGCAGTCTTCTATCCAACATCCCTTTTGGTGACAGGGTTTGACATCATATTCTTCTGGGTTGCAAGAATGATAATGATGGGTACTAAATTCACAAACGATGTTCCATTTAAAGATGTTTACATTCATGCACTTGTTAGAGATGAAAAAGGCGAGAAAATGTCTAAAACTAAAGGTAATGTGATAGACCCGCTTGAAATGGCTGAAAAATACGGTTCAGACGCTTTAAGATTTACCTTAACATCATTAGCTGCACAAGGTAGAGATATAAGACTTTCAGAAAAGAGAATAGAAGGATATAAACATTTCTCAAACAAAATCTGGAACGCATCAAAGTTTGTTTTAATCAACAGTGAAGATTACGACGGAAAGACAGATTTGGAAAGTTTAAATTTATCAATAGAAGACTACTGGATTTTAACAAAATTAAACAAAATTATTGAAAACTCTACAAAAGAGCTTGAGAATTATAGATACAATGAGTATGCGAATATCCTTTATGACTTTTTCTGGCACGACTACTGCGACTGGTATATTGAACTTTCAAAAGAAAGAATTTATAAAGGTAGCTCAGAAGAGAAAAAAACGGCTTTAACAGTTTTAAACTTTGTATTGAGAGAATCTTTAAAACTTCTTCATCCTATAATGCCATACATAACAGAGGAAATCTACAGCTATTTAAAAAATAAAGACTCTGAAGTTTTAGCAGTAGCACCATATCCAAAAGTTTTAGAAAGCTTTAATAACGAAGAAAACTATCAATTCATCGAAGATTTAAAAAATCTTATATCTTCTGTGAGAAATGTTAGAAGCGACTTTTCAATAGAGCCAACCAGAAAATTAAACATCAGAATGAAAGCAAAAGATACAACAGTAAAAGAAAAACTGAAATGGCTACAAAATCAGATAAAAGCACTTATTAAAGCTGAAAGCTTAGAAGTTAGCACTGACACAGAAAAAACATCGACAGAAATAGCTGTTGTAAGCGATTTAGGAGAGGTTTTTGTAGACCTTCAAGGTATTGTTGATATAGAAAAAGAGATAGAAAGACAGAAAAAAGCTTTAGCTGACATTGAAAAGTCAATAAAGATAGCAGAAGGTAAGTTGTCTAATAAAAATTTTGTAAACAAAGCACCAAAGCATGTTGTAGAAAAAGAAAGGCAGCTTTATCAAGAATTGAACGAAAAGAGAGAAAAGATTTTAAATCTTATGAAAATGCTTGAAAGTAGTAGGGTTTAAAAAAACTTGAAAAAAATTTTAAATTGAATTATAATAATTGCCTCTTTTGTGGAGGAGTGGCAGAGTGGACGAATGCGGGTGATTTGAAATCACTTGTGGGTTGACAGCCCACCGGGGGTTCGAATCCCTCCTCCTCCGCTTTTATTATAATTTTTCAAAAAAATGCAATCCCTCTCGTCTATAAATCCTTATAAATCAAGCTTTAAAAAGTTGTTGCATTACACATTTCTTGTGCAAAATTTTATCTAATATTACCTCATTAAATCAAACACCATAAAAATATATTTATTGAATAAAGTTTGATACCTTGGGTGAGAAATTGGTGTTTTTTATGTAATTTAAAAAGAAGATTCTTCGGATTTACGTCCTCAAGATGACAGAGAACGATCTAATGGTATCATTCTGAATACAATGGTGTCATTCTGAGCGAAGCGAAGAATCTTCTACTTTTATTGAATTTCTCACCAGACGTATTGTTATATTAGGTTATAATAATGCATAAGAATTAGATAGGAGGAAGCTGCCATGGCGGTTAAGTACACTGAATTGCTTGAAGAATTTATTAGAAACTCTGGGGCAGAGGGTGCTGTATTAGTAAGCGTTGACGGATTAGCCATTGCATCTGTACTTCCAAACACGGCTGATGAAGATAGAGTCGCAGCAATGGGTGCTGCTATATTATCACTTGGTGAAAGGGTTGCATCAGAATTAAATAAAGGGAGTCTGGATCAGTTATACATTAAAGGTTCTACTGGATATGTTATATTTACAGGAATTAAGGATGTTGCTGTTCTTGGAGTTCTTGCCCCAGTAAATGCAAAACTTGGACTATTGCTTATGGAAATTCAAAGAACAGTTAAGAAGTTAGAACAAGAATTAGGTTAAAAAAAGAGGTAATTAATATGGAGATTTTATTCGACAATGGAGTACACAAGAACATCTTATTAGAAGATTTTGGTCATGGAGAAATGGTTCAAGCAAACGTTCATTTGATTGTTGATAATGGCAAAGGCATGATTTTAGACCCTGGCGGTCATAAAGTTTTTAAACACTTACTCCAAGAAATAGGAGTTTTAATAGGAGTTGATAATCTTCAATGGATATTTTTCTCACATCAAGACCCGGATGTCGTTGCAGCTGCAAATGGATGGTTAATGACAACAAAGGCAACTGCCATAGCCTCAAAATTATGGCTTAGGTTTATTCCACATTTTGGAGTAGACAGATTTGTTGCAGATAGAATTAAAGGATTAGATGATGAAGGAGCTATAATTACACTTGGAAATACAGATATGTATATAATTCCTGGCCATTGGCTACATTCCCCAGGAAATTTCCAAGTATACGACCCAGTATCTAAAATCTTGTATTCAGGAGACCTTGGTGCATCATTAGGACAAGATTATCAGTTCGTAAATGATTTTGAAGAACATATTAAATATATGGAAGGATTTCATAGAAGATATATTCCAAGCTCAAAAGCTTTAAGACTTTGGGCAAAAATGGTGAGACAACTTGATATAGAAACTATCGCGCCACAGCACGGAGCTATCTTTAAAGGAAAAGAAATGGTTAATAAATTTATAGATTGGGTTAGTAGCTTAGAAACAGGATCAGATTTAATGGACGATGTTTACAAAATACCTACTAAAAGGTTTGTAGTTTAAATTGGTTGAACATTATTCGGTCTTACATAAAGAAGTATTAGAATATTCTAAGCTTATAGAAAGAGAAATTTTTGTTGATGCGACTGTAGGAGGTGGAGGGCATTCATACCTTATTTTAAAACAAAATCCAAACTTAAAATTAATTGGCTTAGATAAAGATGATTATGCGTTAAAAGTAGCAAAAGAAAGACTTAAAGAGTTTGAAGATAGAATCATCTTGGTTAAATCTTCATTTAAAGATTTAGATAAAGTTTTACAATCTCTGCAAATTAAAGAAATCAATGGAATCTTGTTTGATTTTGGAGTCTCAACTTTCCAGCTTAAATTAGAAAGAGGTTTTTCTTTTCAAAGAGAAGAGTTTTTGGATATGCGTATGGATACAACTCAAAAACTAACTGCCTATGAAGTGGTCAACTATTATAGAGAACAAGACCTTTACAACATCATAAAAACTTATGGCGAAGAAAAATTTGCAAGCAAAATAGCTAAAAGTATAGTAGAGTATAGAAAAAAGAAAAAAATAGAAACCACAAAAGAGCTTGCAGGTATAGTGTATAAATGTTATCCACTAAATCTAAGGCATGGAAAAACTCATCCAGCAACGAGAACATTTCAAGCTATAAGAATAGAAGTTAACAATGAGCTTAAAGATATTGAAGAAGGACTTGAGAAAGCTATTAATCTGCTGGCAAAAAACGGAATAATAATGGCAATCTCCTTCCACTCCTTAGAAGATAGAATCGTCAAAAATATGTTTAAAAAATACAAAGAATTAAAGTTTTTAGAAATTTTGACGAAAAAGCCAACAACTCCATCAGATGAGGAAATTAAAGAAAATCCTGCATCAAGGAGTGCTAAGCTAAGAGTTGGAAGGAGGATTTAAATGTCAAGAAGTGTGACAATAAACAGAGAAGAGCTGATTCAAGATATAAAAATTGGTTTAGGTAGATATAAATTTTATTTTGCAATCTTTTTCTTTTCTTTAATTATGCTTGTTGGATATAGTCAGCTAAATTATAAAATAGATAATGAAATCGTTCAGCTTAATCAAGAAAAAAATTATCTAATAGTAGAAAACTTTAAATTGAAAAAAGATATTGCTATACTCTCATCACCGGAAAGAATATCTAAATTAGCAAAAATGAAACCTGTAAATTATAAGAGTGTTAAGTTTATTGAAAATAAACCTTAATGGTTGGAAAAAGAATAAAATTAATCCTGTTTCTGCTGCTTTTTGCATTTTTAATAGCAGGATTTAGAATACTTCAACTAAAACTTTTTCAAAGAGAAGAGTATCTTTTATACATCGAAAAACAATACTACACAGTAGAAGAAATTAACCTTCCAAGAGGCAGTATCTACGATGCTAAAGGAAATTTTATAGCCATAAGCGTTCCAACTCTTACCGTTTATGTAATTCCTAAATTTATCAAAGATAAAGAAAGCGTAGCAAAACAATTATCTCTTCTTTTAAAAATTCCTTACAAAGAGATATATAAAAAGCTAACATCAAGAAAAAACTATACAGTTATTTCAACAAATGTAGATAAAACATTAAAACCTCAGATACTAAAATTAAGGTCAGATTTAAAAGAATGGAATATAGGTATTATTGACAACAGTGTAAGGATTTATCCTTACGGAAAAACAGCGGGCAGCACCGTAGGGTTTGTAAGTAAAAAAACAGGGCTTGGTATGGAAGGGTTAGAAAAACAGCTTAACGACTATCTTGGTGGCGGTAAAGCAAAAATTCAGCTTTTAAAAGATGCTCAAGGTAATTTAATCTCTATAGAGAAAGTTGAATTAGGAAAATTAACTTATAATGCGGTGCTGACAATAGACATGAACGTTCAATATATAGCTGAAGAAGCATTAAATAAACTTGTCAATGAAAAAAATCCGTTAGAAGCCGCTATTTTAATCATGAACCCACATACTGGAGAAATTTTAGCTGCAGCTACATACCCTAACTATGACCCTAACAATTATGAAAAATACAAAACTTATAAAAATATAATCTTTCAGCATGCTTACGAGATAGGTTCTATAGCGAAGCCTATTTTTCTTGCAGAAGCTATTGATGAAAAAAAGGTTAATTTAAATAAAGTAATTAATTGTCAAAATGGTGCTATTTACGTAGGCGGAATTAGAATCAAGGACCATAAAAGATTTGGTTTATTAACGCCAGCCCAGATTATACAGTATTCTTCTAACGTAGGTATTATAAAGATTGCTTTAAGATTGGACCCGAAAAAAATATATCAGAAACTAAGAGATTTAGGATTTGAAAAGAAAACAGGTGTTTTTCCTGGCGAGGCATCCAGATTTTTAAGGGAGGATTTTAGACCTGTAAACATAGCCTATGCATCGATCGGGCAAAACTGGACTGCAACCCCTCTTCAAGTTGGATTAGCTTATTCAGCTTTTGCGAATGGTGGTTATCTTGTAAAGCCATTGCTGGTTAAAGGTCTGACTGATAATAGCGGAAACTATGTAAAAGTTTATCAGCCGGAGAAGATTAGAAAAGTTTTAAGTGATGAAAGCATACAAAAATTAAAACCAATATTACAATTGGTTGTAGAAGACGGAACAGCTAAATCCGGTAAATCTAATTACTTTACTATTGCAGGAAAAACAGGAACGGCTCAAAAATATGACCCAGCAATAAGGGCTTTATCTAATTCTAAATGGTACACTTGGTTTGCAGGCTTCTTTCCTGTCTCCGACCCAAAATTTACAGTTGTTATATTTGCAAATGAGCCTAAGCCAAAATTTCCGAGTGAACATATAAGCGGTGGTAATGTATCTGCTACAGTGTTAAAGAATTTAGTTGATAGAATAATGTTTTATTATAAACAAAAACCAGATAAGATTGTTAGTAAGAATAAGAAGTGAACTAATCCATCTTTTTAGAAGAAAGAATTTTTATTTCTAAACACGGTGAAATTTGCACGTGTATAAGTCATACCGGTTTGGGAAAATTTCGATTTGTTTGAATTCATAATATCGCAAAAGTATTGTAAAGGTGATTTTTTGTTTAAACTATGATGAGGTCTTTCTGTGTTATACCATAGTATATATTCCAATATCTTTTTATTAAACTCGTAAATATCTTCCAATTCATGATCCTCATAATACATCACAAACTATTCTTGTAATGTCCTATTATTCTCTCTACATATACTTATCCTTTTGGACATCTTGGATAGTTAAAATAATGTTTTATACCTCGGGTGAGAAATTCAAATATAAATAGAACATCTAAAAAACTCCTTAGTGGTAGTTAAAATTTTAATAGCAAAAATTCCACCAAGAAGGTAAAAATACAAAGCTCTAATCTTTATTTTACAATATTTCAAAAAATCTCTGAGTATTTAACTATACTTTTAAATATTTCAAACACTCCTATTCTTACACTTGCCAGATTTCTAATTTATCCTTCTATTCAATCTTGGCATCTGTTTAGAAAATCAAAATCAGAAAGAGTTTATAAAATCCTTAGAGAATATTGGCTAAGAAGAATCACGATTATTATGATACTTAAAATTGTTCTTAGAAAAAAAGGAAAACTTATAGTAGATGGTACTATAATCGAAGTAGCAAGATTAAGCAGAGCAAAGACTAAAAAGATAAAAAGAGTTTCAGGAAAAATGTATTGGGTAAAAAGAAAGAGGAAAATATACAGCGAGCATTTAAAGAAAGAGATAGAAGACGGAAGTATTTACTATGGACTTTTGGTTATGGTGGTTTGTAATGAAAACGGAATAGTTTATGATGTATGGTTCCATCCAGCAAGCTATCACGAGATAAGGTCATTAAGAATAAGACATAAAATGAGTAAATGGTTTAGATTTTTGACTGAAAATTTTGAATTTATAGGAGATAAAGGTTATAAAGGATGTAAATATGTTAAAGTATGTGAAGATAAACAAGAAAAGAGTAAAAGACAAATTATTGAAGCGGTAAATTCTCAGATAAAGAACTTCAATCTTACAAGTAGATGGAGAAAGATTAAAACTTTTGTTGCTTATCTATATGCATATGCTATTGGTTATAGCTTTTTTAGAAAAAGTAAACTATGGAGGTAATTTCTCACCCAAGGTATTACCTAAACTAA
>GG748569.1_pt5 | contig 11388 bp, 11 predicted proteins | sample 429578 | NCBI scaffold set GG748486.1
ATTTTTTTTATTTTTTCTTGAAAAAGCTGGTTTAATGCTTCTTCCGTGAATGGATGCCAATATCTCATTGCAACGACAACTTTATAATCTGCTCCAAGTTTTTCTTGGAGTTTTTGGGCTTGCTGAAGTGTTTGTTCTTTTTGTGGTGATTTTCCGCCCATTATTTCGTAGTATTTTTTTGTTTTTTTGGCTCTAAATCTTGAAATTAAGAATGCCACTGGTTTTTGAATAGGTTTTGGAATTTGTATGATGTCATGGTCGGAAAATAGGTTGTATAAAAATGGCTGAATCGCATCTAAGGAATCTGGACCACCCATATTTAAAAGCACAACGCCAATTTTTTCTTTTGTCATTGACTTCTCCTGTGTTTTGTAAGTTTAATTATACTGGTTATTTTTACTTTGTTCAAGATGAAATAAAATTATTTAGGTATGAAGTGAAAGATCAGGAATGTGTATAGTTTAAAAGTGATGCTTAACATTGTGAAAAATTAACCGCCTGTAAGGAAGAAAAATGTCTATATGTTTTGTCTGGCTTAATAAATGCTTTGCATTTTACGCTTTACCGCTAACATTAAAGTTATATTTTTATTTGGGTAAGTAGTTTAGTAATTTTTATAAAATTTAAGGTAATTCCTCAATTTATTCCACTTAAACATTTATACAAACTATCATCAATATTATCCATAAAATTATACCTAAATTCAAGCTCTTTTAGATAGTAGATAAAATTATCCTTACTTACACCATGAAATTTTAATAACCTCTCCTTTATATAACTCCAAAATCCTTCTATGCCATTTCTTTACTTTCTTTATGGTTTCTATTAGTAGTGTTTCAGCAGATATATCCTTTACTATTTCAACTTTGACTTTTCCATTTCTTTCAAGAATTTCAAACACAGGAATTTTATTCTTTGCTTCTCTTCCTCTACTGCCTTTCCTTTTCCCTCCAAGTCTAAGTTTTGTGTAAATTTTGTGCGTAGTATTGTAAGTTAAATCAAGTTCTTTATGTGCTTTATAAGCAGCAGCTTCAAGGATGAATAGTTTTACAGCCAACATGAATTTAGAGAAAATAGCTTTAAATCTTCAAGGATACTGTCTTTTATAACACTTCATTCTTTTTGTAGAAGTTTTTTCTGACTTTACCAATGTTTTTAGCATTACAGAAAGAACAGCTATCAAATGTTTTAAGTATACTTTTTTTCTCTTAAAAATTCCTCTACTTTTTCTTCTGATGATGCTATATGTAGTAATTCTACTAAATTCATGTTTTACCTCCTATACTACTTATTATTATAGTATGGGTGGATTGTTTTGAGTAATTGCCTAAAATTTTAACTGCCACCAAAGAGTTTTTTTAGATGTTTTATTTATATTTGAATTTCTCGCCCGAGGATATATAAATCATGTTTGTTTAGGTAATGTGTGATATGTAACGGTAATTCACTAATCGCTTCTATATTTTTCAATACTTTTTGACTATACATATTTTACATCAGTTATGATAAAATCAGTTTATGAAAAAATTCATAGTTGGAATAACTGGAGCAAGTGGCTTCATATACGGAAAAAGATTAGTAGAAGAACTGGCTAAGGAAAATTATGTTTTTTTGGTGGTTTCTGAATCTGCTTTTATAGTCATGGAAAAGGAAGAAGGAATAACCAAATCAGAATTTATAAAGAAGCTTCCAAAAAATGTTGAAATTTTTGATAATAAAAATATTGCGGCACCAATATCAAGCGGCTCTCAACTTGTAAAAACAGAAGGTGTTATAATAGCCCCATGTTCCATGGATACGTTGGCAGCAGTGGCAAACGGCATTAGTACAAATCTTATTCAAAGAGTCTGTGATGTTGCTCTAAAAGAAAGAAAAAAGCTTTATTTACTCGTAAGAGAAATGCCATTTTCTTTAATTCATGTTGAAAATATGAAAAAAGTAATGTTAGCCGGCGGGATTGTTGCTTCGGCATCTCCGGGATTTTACCATAAACCGAAAACCTTAGATGACATGATTAACTTTGTAGTTGGTAAAATATTAGATAGTTTTGATGTAAAACACAATCTTTTTAAAAGGTGGACTGAATGAAAGTCTCGGAATGTTGTAATTTATTTTTATCTTACATGGCAGACAAATCACCAAATACTGTAAAAAATTACAGAGTTGATTTTAATCAATTTATTAAAATAGTTGAAGATAAAAATATAAATGAAATCACAAAAGCGGATATTGCTAAATTTAGAATGACTTTACAGATGCAAAATAAAAAATCTTCAACCATAGCAAGAAAGCTTGCTTCTGTTAATTCTTTATTTAAATATTTAATGGATTTAGAATTAGTTAACTCTTCACCTATAACCAAATCTCACAGACCAAAAGTTTCTCAAAAAATTCCGTCTGCTTTGTCAAACGAAGAAGTAAAAAAAATAATAGATGCTTTAGACAGTATCCAAGATAAGGCTATCGTAGTTTTATTTTTGACAACAGGTTTAAGGTCTTCTAAACTTTTAAGCATTAAAAAATCTAACATTATCGTTGAAAGAAACGGTCAAACATTTTCTATTGATAGACTAATAGAAGGTGAAGTCAAAGAAGGTGATATTGCATACATAAGAGTGATTGGTAAAGGAGATAAAGAGAGAGAAGTTCCTATAACCGGCAAACCTTTGGAAATTTTAGTCCAATATTTAAAAAGTATCAATGAATTTTTAGATGATAACGAATATATTTTCCCGATTTCTTACCATCTTCTTTGGAGAAAAATTAAAAATATAGGTAAAAAATTAGCTATTACATTACATCCACACAAACTAAGGCATACGGCTGCAACGATGGCATTATCATCTGGAGCAAAACTTAGAGTTATACAAGAGCTTTTAGGTCATGCTTCACCTGTAACAACTGCAAGATATGCAAAAGTTGGTCAAAAGCAGCTTTTAAAAGCAACTAAAGCCTTATCAGAAAATATAGATTTGTGAGGTCTATAAAATGGAAAAATTCTTTTTCAAACTTTTAGCTGAAGAAAAAAATCCGTTAGATATCTCAGATTTAAAACAGTGCGACCCATACTCATCTTTTGGCGTATTTTGTAATACTAATTCAATTTTTGAAGGATTAATAGTCATTGTTGGTGTTATTCTTATGACCGCCGGAGCTTTATGGTTTGTTAAGAAAAATCAAGAACAAGTTCAAAGAGAAAAAGAAGGCTTTAAAGAGAATAATGAATGAAGTTTATTTAGGACTTGGAAGTAATGTAGGAGATAGACTCTTAAATCTAAACAAAGCTATAGAACTATTATCTGAAAAAATTCAAATCTTAAAAAAATCTAAAATTTACATATCAAAAGCTGTAGGTTATACTGACCAACCTGATTTTTATAATATGGTTTTGTATGGAAAAACCGATTTAAGCCCGGAAGAATTATTTAATTTTATAAAAGATGTTGAGAAAAACGTAGGAAGAGTATACAGATTCCATTGGGGTCCAAGAGAAATTGATATAGATATACTTTTTTATAACGATTTAGTCTATAAAAGCGATAAGTTAAACATACCTCATCCAAGACTTCATGAAAGAGATTTTGTTTTATCGCCATTGATAGAATTAAATCCAAAACTTTTTCATCCTGTTTTAAATAAGAGAGTTTCTGATTTAAAAGAGCTTATGGAAAATTCTGTAATTGGAGTTTTATAAGGAAGTGGCCAAGGGCGGAATCGAACCGCCGACACTGCGGTTTTCAGCCGCATGCTCTACCGACTGAGCTACCTGGCCAACTCATAGATAAAAATTATATATCAGTTTTAAATTTTTTGCAAGAGGGTTATAGGTCATACCAGTTTGGGAAAATTCTGATTTTCTTGAATTTATAGAGATTGCCCAAAAACTTTTTACAATTTAATTGTAATATCATAAATTATACCTAAAAACTTAAAAGTTGGTGAGATTTTTATGAAAAGAGACTGGAAAGAATATAATAAACAACTTGTAAAGCGCGGAGAGATAACAAATTGATGAGGATATATTTTTAAGTGAAAACACTTTATCATTCTCTTTAAATCCTTAAGTGCAAAGTTAAAAATTCCAAACTTATACATTATAAGACATAAAATTAAAAGAAATAAAAAGTGGTTGAAAATACACGTAAGCATTAGATTCAACAAGTAAACAAGTTATTGATATAAAAATTACTCAGGAAAACGTACATGAAAAGCAAAAGAATTAGTAGAAAATGCATTTAGAAATTTAGAGGAAAAAGGTGAAAGAATTTTTAAAGTACTTGCAGATAAAGGATATGATGCACGAGATTTCTATGATTTTATCAAAAGAATAGGTTTTTAACAATGAATAATTATTAGCGTAGTGTATAATTATTAAAGAAAAGCAATAAAACGTATGCAGAAAAAATAGACTATTCTATGATTTTCTATTATTGGGCAAAGTAAAAGAATGTCTCACTTTTATTGAATTTTTTACCCGAAGTATGCTCAACATATACAATATTATTTAGAAATGGGTTTTATTTCAAGATAAAGCCCTACCGGTTTAAATCCGGCAGGGAGTTAGATATTAGTGATAGTAGCTTGTGTCTCCTTTCACTTTTCCGGCAAAAACTTTGTATGCATATCTTGTGTAGTAAATAACCAATGGCATAAAGATAATTGTGACTATTAACATAATTTTTAATGTTAGCTCCGAAGATGCAGAATTAAACACAGTTAAGCTGTATTCAGGATTGATTGTTGACCTTATAAACACTGGGAATGATGCAAGGGCAACGTTTAAAACTGTAGCTCCACTTAACACGCTTGATACGAAAACCATTTTTTCATACTTACCGGATTTTAAAAATTGTAAGTACACAATCCATGAAATCAACATTACAGCAGGAACGATGAAGAAGATTGGATATTTTAAATAGTTTTCATACAGATATGGAGCTTGGATTAAAGCCAATATGTTTGTTAAAATAACTGTAGCCAAGTATCCAAAGGCACTCATAACAGCATATTTTTTAGCCATTTCAAAAACTGAGCCTTCTGTTTTCCTAAGTAAATATGCAGCTCCGTGCATTGCAAACATAAATAAACTAACAAGTCCCATCGCAAGTGGTACAGGTCTTAAAAGTGTGAAGAAATCTCCTAAGTATGCACCATCTTTATCAATAGGAACACCTACAACTGCATTACCTACCGCACAACCAAAAAGGATAGCCGGAAGAACATTGCCAATCCAGTAGATAAAATCAAAAGTCCTTTTCCAAGCTAAAGATTCAGATTTGTTTCTGTATTCAAATGCAATGGCTCTACCAATTAAAGCCCAAAGAACTAATAAGATCGCAATATAAAAACCAGAGAAAGAAGCAGCATAAACAGCTGGAAATGCTGCGAAAAGCATACCTCCACCGGCTATAAGCCATACTTCATTACCATCCCAAACAGGCGCAATTACGTTGTATAAAACGTTTCTTTCTTCTTCATTTTTCATAAAAATCATAGGAAAGCCTGTTCCAAGGTCAAAACCATCGGTAACTGCATACCCTATCAAAAATATACCTGCTAAAACAAACCATAAGCCTTGAAGTGTAAAAAGCTCCATTGGTAGCATATTAAACACCCCCTTTTGTATCTTTTGAATACATTCCTACTTGAACAGTACTTGGTACAGTTTCGTAATCAACTGCAACGTCTTTTCCAGCATACTCTTGAACTTTCTTTTTCATTGTTTTTACATATATTACAAAAACACCTGTGAAAATTAAAATAAACGTAATTACTGAGAACAATACATTAGCAGAAGTATTAAAGTAAGTTACACCGTCAGCTGTTTTTAACATTCCTTGGACTAACCATGGTTGACGACCAACTTCGGCTGTAAACCAACCAAGCTGTGATGCTATAAATGGAAGTGGTATTGAGTAAAGAACTGTTTTTAAGAAAGCTGTGTTTTGATAAATAGTTCCTTTTTTGAGCAAGTATAAACCCCATAGAGAGATAAACATAAACAAGAAGCCTAAACCAACCATAAAGTGGAAGGATTGGAATACTAAGTTAACACTTGGTAAATCTGCATGAGAAATATTATAAGCCTTTGCATATGCTTTGTATTCTACTATCTGTTGATTTAACTCCGGAGTTGGATTTACAGCATATTGTTTTTCTATCTCTGCTGCTTTTGATTCATAATCTTTTGCTTTTTGCTGATATTCCTTGATAAGGTCGTTAATTCCTTTTACTTCTGCGTTGAAGTCATGGTATGATAAGAATGAAGCCATACCTGGAATAGCTATAGGTGCATAAGTTTTTTGTTCTTTTTGATCTACCCAACCTATAGGTATAACAGGAGCTCCTTTTTCAGTATTCCAAATACCCTCTGCCATAGCAAGTTTTAAAGGTTGATATTTTGCTACATAATAACCACTAATATCACCTAATATGACAGCTAACACTGATACGATAGCAGTATAGATTAGAGCCACTTTCATACCCAATTTTGCCATCTCAACATGTTTTCTTTTGAGTAAGAAATATGCCAATACGCCTAAAACAAAAAATCCTGCTGTAACTTGACCGGCGTCAACTGTGTGAAGATATCTTATTATTGTTGTATGATTTAAAACTGCAGCCCATAAATCTGTAAGCTCTGCTCTAATCCCTTGTTGAGTTTCAACAATTTTATAACCAGCAGGTGTTTGCATCCAAGAGTTAGCAACTAAGATCCATAATGCAGAAAGATTACTACCAAGAGCTACCATCCAGGCTGAAAATGTGTGCATAGCTTCTGATATTCTTCCTCTACCAAATAAGAATATACCTATAAACGTAGATTCTAAGAAGAATGCCATTAAACCTTCAATAGCCAACGGTGAACCAAAGATATCGCCAACAAATTTTGAATACTGGAACCAGTTAGTACCAAATTCAAATTCCAACGTTAAACCACTTGCTACACCAGCAGCAAAATTGATAGCAAAAAGCTTCATCAAGAACATAGAAAGCTCATCATACAATGGATTTTTGGTTTTTAGATAGAGAGTTTTGAGAATTGCGATGAACACAGACAAACCAAGTGTTAATGGAACGAAGATGAAATGCATGAAGGCTGTGAACGCAAACTGAAATCTGGACAAAGCTAACAAGTCCATAGCTAAAACCTCCTATTAATAAATTAGTAGTTAATATTTATTAACTTTTCTAAGTAATAAAATATGATGAAAATCATTAAAACTAATGAGTTAGCATTTACTAATTTTGAAATGTAATTGTGATATAAGTCATTTTTAAAAAGAAGTGAATATAATAAGCTAGTATTTATTAACCTATACCTTGGGTGAGAAATTGGCGGTTTTTATAAAATTTAAAAATAAGTTCCTTTGGACTTACGGCCTCAGGATGACAGAGAAGACGAAAGCATGTTAACAATTACCTTATTTGTCATTCGAAGCGAAGAATCTCATGTTTTTGCTTAATTTCTCACCCGACGTATAAGTTGGTATTTATTAACCTAATTTTAAAGGAGAACACAATGATAATATCAGACTTAAACCAAAAGAAAGAAAACCAAGGAAAATACAATGATTATGTAGCAATTCCTATAAAAGCTCCAAGAGAAAAACAACCAATCAAGATTTCACCAGCATTTGGAAAAGTTAAATTTTTTGCATTATACGACAAAAACTCAAAGAAAGTTGAAATTGTAGAAAATCCAGCAGATAGAGGCGGTGAAGTGGTTAGATTTCTAAACAACCTTGGCATAAAAGAATTAATTACCCTTCATATGGGAAAAGGTGCATATAATATAGCTTTAGCTTGTGGGATGAAAATCTATTTTGCTAAAGATGATAAAAAAACTTTAGATGAAGTGATAGCTAAATTTGAATCAAATCAACTTCTATTAATTACACAAGAGAATTTTGAACTTTTATCACAATTTGACTGTGGCAGTCATGAACATCACGACCATCATTATGATTGATTTTTTGACGTTTAAGCTCACGAAATAAGAAATTCAGAATAAGGGAATTCTTCGCCGTCTGTAGATGACACAGAGTTTGATTATCAAGCATTAGATGAGGGCTAATTTTCTTAGCTATCCTAACAAATGGGACAAACTTCATGTTTTTTTGAATTTTTTCCTGAGGCTGTTCCAAAAATCCACATTGTCATTCTGAGTGAAGCGAAGAATCTCTCTTTTTCTTTTCAAATTAAAAAATCAAAAGAGGAGATCCTTCGGCTTACAGCCTCAGGATGACGGAAAGGGTATGGTATATAATATTAAAGAAATATAAAACTTTGTAGGAGCTTGAAAATTGTTTGATAAAATTTCTCAATCTAAATGGAAGAATATTGTTTTATTCATAACGGTGTTTGCATTTGTGGCTACATCCATAGTAGCTATAATTGTTTACAAATTAAGTGGAGAAATTAATGGTGTGGCAGAAGTAAATGGTAAAGAAATTCCATTTTATGAATTTAATTATGCATACGAAATGATGGCAAGAGATATGCAGATGCAAAATCTTAATATTTCTAATCTAAAAGATCAAATAAAGAAAGAAGTTTTAGATGATTTGATAGAAAAAGAACTTTTATATCAAGAAGCAGAAAAGGAAGGAATAACAGCAACTTCAGAGCAGGTGAAAAATGAGATCTTAAAAATCTCTGCATTTCAAGTTAATGGCAAATTTGACAAACAAACATACTTACAAATTATAAACTCTTTCGGATTAACTCCTGATGCTTTTGAAAATATTTTAAGAAAAGAAATATCAATCAATAACTTAAAAGTAATTCTACTGTCTGCAATCTATGTTAGTGATGAAGAAATTGAAACTTTTACTAAAAAACAACTTACAAAAGTCAGTGGTGAAGCCACTATAATAAAACCAAACATTCCAGAAATTACAGAAGATATGATAAAAAAGTTTTACGAAGAGCATAAAAAAGATTATTCAGCACAAACAGGTAAAAATATAACAGTTTATAAAATAGATATCCAAAAATTAGGTGATGATAAAGCACAGCAGTTAGCAAAACAGCTATTTACCCAAGTAAAAAGTGGAAATTTGCAGTCTGTCCCGGCCGAAGTTGAAAAAGTTTTTGAAGGAGATCTTTTCTCTAACCAAGACATTCAAAACTTACCAAAAGAGGTTCAAGAAGATGTAAATTCCTTAAATAAAGATAAAAAAGTTTCATTTACTAAAACACAAAATGGGTATTACATTTCATTATTTAATAGAGAATCTTTAAAATCAATACCTTATGAGCAGGTTAGAAATGAAATTAAACAAAAATTAGAAAGAGAGTTGTCACAAAAAGCTTTACAAGATATGCAACAAATCACTGATGTAACACAGCTATTAAAGCAAAATAAAACAGAAAAACAAACTATTTCTGATAACACAATTCAAGAGTTGGTTGTCAAATTTGGAATAAAAAGAGAGGATTTAAATAAACTTGCTAACCTAAAAGTTGGAGAGACATCAAAACCAATTTCAACAGAAAATGGAATTTTAATATTCAAGCTAACTGAAATAAAAGAACCCGATAAATCTCAGGTTGATGAAACCAAAAAAACAATTCTTCCTTTCATAAAATCCCAAAAATTCAACGATGTATATCAAATGTATGTTGATAGCTTAAAGAAAAAAGCAAAAATAGAAATTAATAAAAGAGTATTAGAAAATGGATAAAAGTCCGTATGCATTGGATTTTTTACTTCACCAGTTAGAGCTGATAAAAAGTAATATTAGAAAACCTAAATACAAAGAATTAATAGAAGAAATATTCGAAAACAATGAACTTTATGAAAAGTTTTTAATAGCTAAAGATAAAAAATCAAGAAATTATAAACATGGAGTTCTCGAAAGAGTTGCATCTACAGGTTTATTGGCACTTTGTATTTATGATAACTATCCGACAATAGATATCGATCTATTGTTAACTGCTATAATTTTATCCGGATTTAGAGATGCAGTAGGAAGACCGTTTTTTTATAAAAATGTTAAAGATTATCCAGAAATAGCAGAAATACTTTATAAAAAAAATAGACAAAAGCCGAAAATAGAACACTTTTTGTTTGATGAAATAATAAAAACTGATGAAAGAGTTAAAATAAAGGAAAGTAATAAAACTTTTTAATCTTTAATTAAATTTTGACGAAATGATAGTTATTAAAGTGATTCGTTTTATGGAGCATAAGATGAGAAAGAAAAAGAAGCTAATTGTAGCATCAATGATAGGTTTAACTATAAGTGTTAATATAAGCTATGCAGAAAGATTATCTGTGGAATTTACAAATGCTAAATTGTCAACAGTTGTTGATGCTATATCTCAAATTTCTAATTTTAATGTTATCTGGGATAAAGATGCTATTGGACAAAAAGACAAATTAGTATCTATTGCTATAAGAAAGCCTATAGAATCTGAAAATCTTTTTAATTTAGTTTTGCTTGAAAATGGTCTTATTCCTGTTAAAGAAGAAGAGATATATAAAATTAAAGTTGCTGATGAGTATTTTGTATCGGTACCACCAGAAATAATAAAAGCCTTTGGAAAAGATATGTTTGACAGCCTTGTCTCTCAGGTTAAAAAGTATGCATCTCCAGCTGCATCTATAAAAGTTGATAATTTAAGTTATTCTATCATGGTTAAAGATGATAAAGATAATATAAATAGGCTAAAGAATGTAATAACAGCCTACTTAGATTCTATTAAAAAACAGTCTGAATATCTTGCAAAAATTCAAGAAAAAGAAGGTCAATTTATCAAAAAAGAATTTAACATTCCATATGAAACTTTTAAGTCTATAGAAGACAAGATAGCTGAAAACTTAGGAGCTTTTGGAAAGTATGATTACGATAAATCAAAAGAAAAATTAATAGTTTTTGATACAAAAGAAAATATAACAAAAATAACAAAAATAGTAGGAGTAGCAACTCAGGAAAAAATAGAGACTAAATGCTTCTATGCAAGGGGTTTGGACCCGGGTGAATTAATAGAAAACATTAAAGAAAAAGAGCTTTCTAAAAATGGGACAATAGTGTTCAAATCTAAAGAGACTGTACAAGTAGGCAATAGTACGACTAATACAGCTCAACCAATCCAAGATAGAGCTGTTAGTGATACTGTAAAATCAATACAAACCATTGTTACTAACCTTCCAAGAATATGCGTTACAGATATACCTAAGGTTATAGAAAAAATTAAATACAAATATTCAGATTATCTACTTGATAGACCATATCAAATAGCCATAGAAGCAAGAATAGTTCAGATAAGTACAAGTAATTTAAAAGACTTGGGTATTCAGTGGGGAGGTCAAGCAACTAATATCGATAATAATAACACAAAAATAATTGCAGGTGGTGGATCTACAAGTATAATTAGAGG
>GG748561.1_pt3 | contig 11106 bp, 11 predicted proteins | sample 429578 | NCBI scaffold set GG748486.1
CACAAATAATGAAAATCAGAAAAGATTTACAGATAAAAGATTTAAGAGGAAATGTTGACACAAGAACAAGAAAGCTTGAAGAAGGGCAGTATGACGCAATCATCCTTGCCTATGCAGGACTAAAAAGACTTGGTCTTGATAGTAAAGTCAAATACATATTTTCTCCAGATGAGATGATGCCGGCGGTATGTCAAGGCTTTCTTGCCATAGAAGGAAGGTCTGATGATGAGAGAATAAAAAATCTAATAAAACCACTAAACCATTACGAGAGCTATTTAAGAGCAGCTGCAGAAAGAAGCTTTCTGAAAACGTTGGAAGGTGGATGCCAAGTTCCACTTGGTGCATACTGTGATATTAAAGAAAACAGCTTTATAATCAAAGGCTTCATTGCAGACTTGGAAGGAAAAGAATATTATCAGGAAAAAATGATAGAACAAATAAAAGAAAATCCACAAGAGCAGGCTATCATTCTTGGAAAAACTTTAGCAGAAAAACTTTTAAACGACGGCGGTAAACAAATTCTAACCAAAATTTATGGAAAATGATATAATAAAAACTAAGCAAAATAAAAACAGCAGGTAAAAAATGAAAATATCCGATAATATTAAATCGGCAAGAATTGAGAAAGGGTTTACTATAGAAAAGCTATCTTCTTTAGCAGGAGTTAGCATAGATATCATTGAAAAAATAGAAAACGATGAAGACTTTGTTTTAAAAAACCCGTACGGAAGATTGTATGCAAAAAAGCTTTGCCAGTTTTTACAGCTTGACTGTAATATTCCATCCGAAACAGTAGAAATAAATTTGATAAAAGAAAAAAATCGCAACTTTTCTCAAAAATTATCAAAATTTTTGCCACATCTACTTGTGGGTTTTATATTGATAGCATTCATTTATGCAAATGCAAATCTTAATAAAAATCCTACTTTTCAAGTAAATCCGATTCAGTACAAAGAAGAAACAAAACAAGCTACAATTACATCAGAAAATCAAGACAATAAAATAATTTATATAGTTTTAAAAGCAGACGATGAAGTATGGATTACAGCTACAATAGACGGAGAAAAAACTATCTTTAACATCAAAAAAGATGAAGAAAAGACTCTTTATTTTGAAAATAAGATAGTATTTGAAACTGTAGGAAATGCTGATAAATTAAAAATTATCTTCGAAGACCAAGAAGTTAAGATTTCTGATAGAGAAATTATCCATAACGTATTTATTGACTCAGAAGGTATATTCTACAATGGGTACAATGTGTTAAGAGGTGCTCCAAAGATTTGATTCCACCAAAAGAAGTTATTTTAAAAGCTATATCTGAAGTTAAACCATATATAGACCAAAGAATAGGTCAGTTTAAATCTCTGAAGGAAAAGGGCTTTACTAATTTTGACTTTAAACCTTTTGTTGATATTAAAGCCTACGAAGCAGATATTTTTTCTGAAGCTTGCTTTTGTATCCTGACGGCCAACTTTAAAGCAGAAGTAGGAATAAAGATTCAGGCAGAGGTTGGCATTGAAGGGTTTAAAAAATATTCCTTAGAAGAGCTTTATAACATCCTTAAAAAGCATGGGCATAGGTTTGCAATGCAGAGAGCAGAAAGAATAATGAATCTAAGACCACTTGAAAACTTTTTGCAAGAAATTAGATATTACAATAATGGCAAAAAAGCAAGAGAAGAGCTTGTTAAAAAAGTTAAAGGCTATGGATACAAAGAAGCATCACATTTTTTAAGAAACATAGGATTTGAGGATGTAGCAATCATAGACAGGCATATATCACGATTTTTGTTTGAAAACAATCTTGTAAAGCCAAGAAAAACTATAACAAAAAATGTATACTTAGAATCAGAATCAGCCTTAGAAAACCTTTGCCAAAAGTTAAATCTGACACAGGGAGAACTTGATTTGTATATTTTTTATATCAAAACAAAAAAAGTTTTAAAATGATGGAGCTGCTTAAAGATTTAGCAGAAAAAAACGGCATAATCCTTACAGACAATCAAATTGAACTTTTTGACAAATATCTTTCAATGCTTTTAAAATGGAACAAAGTTTATAATCTAACATCTATAAAGAAAAAAGACGAAATAGTTGTTAAACATTTTTTAGACAGCTTAACTCTTGTAAAGCTTTTTGAAGCCAAGGCAATAGATGTAGAAGACAAAGAGATAGCAGACTTTGGAACCGGCGGCGGCTTTCCGGGAGTACCACTAAAAATTTACTATCAAGATAAAACCAAGCTTTATTTGATTGAATCTATCAATAAGAAATGTATCTTTTTAGAGATGCTGAAAAAAGAGTTAAAGATAGATTATACGGTTTTGTGTGATAGAGCTGAAAATATAGATAAAAAGTTTGACATAGTAGTAAGCAGGGCAACGGGAGAGACTTTTGAAGTGTTAAAGATAGGTAAAAATCTTTTAAAAGAAAATGGTATTATTGTGATAATGAAGGGTAAGGATATTAAAGAAGAGCTAAAGTCATACACAACAAAAATGAGCTTTAAAGGTCTTCCGGAGAGAAGTTTTATTGTTATGACAAAATACTGAGAATGCTTGTAAAAATTAACGTTGTCATTTTGCAGCCGGCGAAGAATCTCATATTTACAAAAAACATCAAAAAATGAGATCTTTTACCACGTTCAGGATGACATAAGCCAAATCTCCCAAGAATTCTTAAACAGTTTTTTAATTTCAGCTAAACAAACAAGGGTATAATATAATTTAAAAACTTTAAAAAACAGGTTAGCATATGAAAAGGAATATAAAAATAACACAAATTAATACTAAAATACTAAAAGAGCTTGCGCGGTTAAAGCCTCATGTATATGAAGATATTTTAAAAAGAAAACCTAAAAGTGAAAAATGGTTTACTGGAGAAGATTATCCTACATATAATCAGTTAATAGAGCTTTCTAAAAAATTCAATGTTCCTTATGGGTATTTCTTTTTTGAGGAATTGCCAAAATATGAAATGCCAATGCCACATTATAGGACAATAAAAGACAATAACTTTACACCATCTGAAGAATTGTTAGACAGTATAAAATTTGCGCAAAAGGTTCAAGAATGGGCAAAAGATATTTTATTGGAATTTGGTAATGGAAAAATTGATTTTTGCGGAAAGTATAAAAACAATCTTGACCTATACGCTATAGTTGATGAGCTTAAAGTAATATTCGACGTAAAAGAAGGATGGACAAAATCTATAAAAACATGGAAAGAGACATTTAAATACTTGGTAAATAAAGCAGAGGAAAAGGGAATTATAGTTTTAATAAATGGCGTCGTTGGCAATAACACACATAGAAAGTTAGATGTAAATGAATTTAGAGGATTTGTCTTATACGATGAAATAGCTCCTGTTATCTTTATAAACAATGAAGATGCATTATCTGCAAAAATATTTACGCTAATACATGAGGTTGTTCATATCTTAATTGGTGAAAGTGCGTCTTTTGATTATAAAGATTTACAGCCTGCAGATAATGAAATTGAAAAGTTTTGCGATAAATGTGCTGCAGAGTTTTTAGTTCCCGAAAAAGAATTATTAGAAGTTTCCAAACAGACAAAAGATTATGAAAAACTTGCAAAACATTTTAAAGTTAGCCAAATAGTTATTGCTCGTAGATTGTATGATTTAAATTCAATTAACAGAGATGATTTTATTGAGTTTTTACAAAAAAATAAAGAAAAAGAATATATCAAATCTATAAGCAAAGGAGGTAATTTTTACGAAACTGTAAAACTTCGATTAAGCCAAAGATTTTTAAATTTGTTAAAATCTGCTATTCATGAAAATGTTATTACTTATAAAGATGCTTTATTAATTACAGAATTAAAACCCAAAAGCTTTTTTAAACTCATAGGAGAAGATGCATAAGCTATGCAAACCCTGTATTTATTAGATGCAAATATTTTAATTACGGCTGCAAGAGATTTTTATAACTTTGATTTTGGAAATAATTTTTGGGATTTCTTAGTACGAAAAGCTAAAGATAATAGAATAAAGAGCATAGATAAAGTATATGATGAAATAATAGGAGTCAATGATAGACTGAAAGAATGGGTTAAAACAGATTTCTCTGAACACTTTTTAGATACTACAGAAGTTGAAGTTTTAAATAACCATTCAGAGCTTATGAAATGGGCAGAGAAACAAAAAGGGAAATATAGTCAAAATGCAATAGATACTTTTATCAAAGAAAGTAACGCTGACCCTTGGCTAATTGCTTATGCTATGAAAAATAAACAAAAAATTGCCATAGTAACATTTGAGAGAAAGAATGATGGTATAAAGCGGAGAATTCCAATACCCAACGTTTGCGAAGAATTTGGTATAAAATACTGCGATTTATATCGGATGCTCAAAGACTTAAAATTCAGATTTTGATGCATAGTAAAGTCAAACCAATTCTTATTATCCTATTTTAACGCCTTTAAAAATCCTACCCTTAAAAATGGTAAAATAGATATACTAAATTATTTTTTCAGAGGTTTAACTATGAAACTAAAAACCTACAAAAAAGACCTACAAGAAGCATTTAAAAAAGTTATATCAGAAAAGAAATCAGCACTTCCTATTTTAACAAACTTTTTATTAAAAGCAGAAAATGGTAAACTAACAATTTATGGCACAGATTTAGAAGTGTATACTTCTTACTGGATACCTGCAGATGTTGAAGAAGAGGGATTTATCTGTGTAAACTCAAAAAAGATGTTGGATATATCAAAAGTTTTAGCGCAAAATGAAGTTTTGCTTTATACAGATGGAGAAACTCTAAAAATCTCATCAGGTAAAACAAAGTATAACCTACCAACTTTTGAGCCTAATGACTTTCCAAAGCCTGAAGCCTATCCATCTGATTTAGCAGTATTAATAAGTGGTAAAGAGCTTTTAAAAGGAATATCTAAAACACTTTATGCTGTTTCAAAAGATGAAAGCAGATTTGCTTTAAATGGTGTTTGTTTTTCATTTAACGGAGATAAGTTAGAATTTGTAGCAACTGATGGTCATAGACTTGCTTTATACTCTATTACTGGTAAAGGACTTGAAGGCAAGTATATTGTTCCACAAAAAGCGTTAAATGAGATTAAAAAGCTTGTAAGTGATGTTGAAGATGTAGAAGTAGCAGTTTCAGGAAGTAGCATATTCTTTAAAGGTTCAAATTACATTTTATCTGCAAGACTGCTTGAAGGTATCTTTCCAAACTATACTCAAGTTATTCCAGATAGCTTTAACATTGAAATAACATTATCTAAATCAGAATTAATAGACTGTATAAAGAGAGTTATCATTGCAGAAGAAAACGAAAATAAACCTATAAAATTGAAATTACTTAACAATAAACTAATTGTATCCACACCACCAACAAGCGATACTTACGCAGAAGATGAGATAGAAGTAAATTATAACGGTCAAGAGTTTGAGATTGGCTTTAATGGAAAATACATTCTTGAAGCTGTAGATGCTATAGAAGATGAAAACATGATTGTAAAATTTATAAATAAAGAAGCACAAACTGTTATTATTCCAGAAAATCCAGAAGAAAAATATTTAGCGGTAGTAATGCCAATGACGATTTAACTTGGAGGTTTTAAAAACTTGCAAGAAAAAAAAGATAATATACAAAACAATATAGAATATTCAGCTGAAGCTATTGAAGCTGTAACCGGTCTTGACCATGTTAGAGCAAGACCTGCCATGTACATTGGAGATATAGGTGAGAGAGGTCTACATCATTTAGTTTGGGAAATCGTAGATAACGCCGTCGACGAAGCAATGGCAGGCTATGCAAAAAATATAACTGTAATACTCCATCAAGATGGTTCTTTAACTGTGGAAGATAATGGTAGAGGTATTCCAGTAGATATTCACCCGGAGTTTAAAATTCCGGCTGTCCAAATGGTATTTACTATTCTTGGAGCAGGTGGCAAATTTTCTAAAAAAGCATATCAGTACTCAGGAGGTCTTCATGGAGTTGGTGCGTCGGTAGTAAACGCCTTATCTAAATGGCTTGTTGTTGAAGTGTACAGAAACGGAAAGATTTACAGACAAGAATATTCATACGGAAAACCAGTTCATCCATTAAAAGAAGTTGGAACAACAACAAAAAGAGGAACAAAAGTAACATTTAAACCTGATGACAGTATTTTTGAGACAACAACCTTTAAATATGACACAATAGCAAAAAGAATTAGAGAATTAGCATTCTTAAATCCAGAAGTAAAGTTTACAGTTATCGATGAAAGAAAGGATATAAAAGAAGAGTTTTGCTATAAAAACGGTATTATAGACTTTGTAAGAGTTTTAAACCAAGCCAAAGACCCATTATTCCCAGATGTTATTTATATAAAAGGAGAAAAAGATGGAGTTTTAGTGGAAGTAGCATTTCAATATAACACAAGCTATAATGAAACCTTAGAAAGCTTTGTAAACAACATTAAAACAGTAGAAGGTGGTACTCATGTATCAGGTTTTAGAGCTACACTCACAAAATCAATGAACAAAACCTTAGCCGGAATGAAACTTCCAAAAGAGTTAAAAAGTGGTGTAAGCGGAGATGATTTAAGAGAAGGTTTAACAGCTGTAATATCAGTAAAAGTTCCAGAGCCACAGTTTGAAGGACAAACTAAAACAAAACTTGGAAACCAAGATGTTAAAAGAATCGTTGAATCGGTAGTAGGTGATTATCTGATAGATTTCTTCGATAAAAATAAAGATATAGCCTTAAAAATAGCAGAAAAGGCTATAGAGGCAGCAATTGCAAGAGAAGCGGCAAGAAAGGCTAAAGAAATTTCAAGAAGAAAATCATTCTTAGAAGACAGTTCATTACCGGGAAAACTTGCCGATGCTGCAGAAGATAATCCGGACATTTGTGAACTTTTCATAGTAGAGGGAGAATCAGCCGGCGGTTCTGCAAAGCAAGGAAGAGACAGAAGAACTCAGGCAATCCTGCCACTTAAAGGTAAAATACTAAACGTAGAAAAGGCAAGGATAGATAAAATTTTATCAAACGAAGAAATAAAGGCAATCGTAAATGCAATAGGAACTGGAATAGGACTGCCGATTAAATCAGAAGATGAGGAGAATAAAGCAGAAGAAGGATTTGATTTATCTAAGTTAAGATATCATAAAATAATCCTCATGGCGGATGCTGATGTAGATGGTTCTCATATTACAACTCTTTTACTTACGTTATTTTATAGATACTTCCCACAAATTATTGAAAACGGACACTTATATATAGCACAACCACCACTTTACAAACTCAAAAAAGGCAGGTCTGAAATATATGTTAAAGACGATGAAGAATTAGCAAAAATCGTTATTGAGTACGCATCTGACGAAGTTAGCATAGAAGGTAAAAATTTAAACAAGCTTGAAATAAAAGAGATAGCAAAATTAAGCAAAGAATACAAAGATTTAAAACAAAGCATCTATAAAAGAAAAGATAAAAAAGTAATAGACGAAATATTAAAGCTTAGTTTAACAGAAGAAGATTTAAGGTTGGAAGAAAAGGTAAAAGAAATTGTAGAAAAACTTAAGGAAGTTCTAAAAGAATACGAAGTATATTATAAGTACGACCCGGAAGAGGCAGACTACGATATTTTTGTTGAAAGAAGAGAAAGATTTTCAAAAACTGTTAACAAAATAGATGTAGAGTTTTTATCTTCTTATGCTTACGTAAGAGTTAAAGAAGTAGAGAGAATTTTATTACAAAAGCTTGACACGCTGCCGATTATTGTTAACTATAAAGATAAATCAATAACAGTAGAAGATTTAGACAAACTGTATGATGTTATTTATGAAGCTGGTATGACTGGTTGTGAGATTCAAAGATACAAAGGATTAGGAGAAATGAACCCAGAGCAGCTTTGGGAAACAACCATGAACCCAAAAACAAGAAGATTATTACAAGTAAGCATAGAAGATGCAGCATTAGCAGATGAGATATTCTCAATATTGATGGGTGAAAAGGTAGAACCAAGAAAAGAGTTTATCATGAAATATGCAAAAGAAGTTAGAAACTTGGATATTTGAGAGGTTATAGTTGAGATTAAAAATTTTGTTGGTCTTGTTGTTTGGGGTTTTCTTTTTTGATAAAAGTTTTTCACAGGAGCCTAAATATTATGGCTGGGATTTTAAAGTAATAAAAATAAAAGACCATTACTATCTACTTAACCAAGAAGTTTTTAAGCTTAGAGAAAATGGAGAGTTTGGAGAAAATTATATATACAAAGTAGAAGAAGATACTACTTTTGTTGATTTGGCTTATAAATTAAAAGTTAGCTATTATGAATTAAAAGAAGCTAACAAATCTGTCAATCCTTTCAAAGTAGAAAAAGGAACGGTGATCACGATTCCTTTAAAGAAAAAACTTCTGGAGAATTTTAACTATAATACCGTTTACGTGTCTTTAAAAGATAAAAGGTTGTATTATCCAATAAGATTGGAAGAGGGTGATTATGTGATAACCTTTCCTGTTGGCACAGGAGACGAAGAATATCCAACTCCAACCGGTGAGTTTGCTGTAACAGAGAAAAAAATCAATCCTGACTGGATAGTCCCACCAAGTGCAAAGATTAATAATCCGAAATTGTCACCGGTTGTACCTTTTGGAAGTCCGGAAAATGGTCTTGGCACCAGAGCTTTAAGATTAAACGACAGTTCCTACATGATTCACGGAACAAGTAAAAGAAGTGAAAAAGGTGTAGGTATGAAAATCTCTTACGGATGTATCGTACTGAGAAATGAAGATATAGAAAGGTTGTATGATTTAGTAGATTTAAACACAAAGGTTGTGATATTTGAGTGAAAAGTTTATAAAAGGAGTTGTAAATGAGAAAAAAAACTTTAATTTACATGTTGTTTTTAACAATTTTCATAAATATAGGATTTGCTATGTCTGAAAAAAAACAAAGTATAGATGTCAAACCTTCCAAAAATCAAAATGTCGGAGTAAAGGAAATAGCAAATATACCTGGATTGATATTTAAAACAGATAAACAGGTTTACTCAAAAGCAGAACAAGTTTGTTTTACATTAGAAAATCAATCTCAAACAGATTACATACTTCCAACTTCAGCTCCTTATGCAATCTTTAATAAAGAAAAGCCGGAAGTTGCTATTTACTCTCCTGTATCAGCCCAAGTTATAACACTTTTAAAACCAAAGGAAGTTAAAAAATGGTGCTGGGATCAAAAAGATATAGAAGGAAAAGAAGTTTCGTCAGGAGATTATTTTGTTAGATTAACAATTTTTGATGAATCAGGAGAAGTAAGCTTTCTAAAGGCAGATTTTACCATCAAGCTTAAATGAAATTTCTAAAAAACACTTTTATATTTTCTATAGCCACACTAATCAGTAGAATTTTGGGATATTTAAGAGATGCGGTTGTAGCTTACTACTTTGGAGCAAATCCAGCTACAGATGCTTTCTACGTTGCTTGGAGGCTTCCAAACACCCTAAGACAGCTTGTAGCTGAAGGAGGCTTTAATGCTGCATTTATTCCAATCTATACTCAAGAGTACTCAAAATCTCCCGAGAATGCAAAATGGTATGCATCGTCATTATTTACATATTACACGATAGTTTTGATAGTACTGACTTTATTAGTCATAATTTTTGCTCCTTACTTTGTAAAAATCATAGCTCCCGGATTTACCAACAAAGGAAATTTTTACCTTACTGTTGAGCTTGTAAGATGGATTTTTCCTTATCTAATTTTGATAGGTTGGACATCATTCTATATAGCTTTATTAAACACTAAGGATAGATTTTTTATTCCGGCAGTAGCACCGGCACTGTTAAATCTTGCCTTTGTGATTACCTCAGTATTTTTGTCATACTCAATGGGAATATACTCATTGGCAGTTGGCGCTTTACTTGGTGGATTTTTACAGCTAATAATACAATTTCCACTTGCAATTAAAGAAGGATTAATCATAAAACCAACCTTTACAATCCATCCTGAAATTAAAACAACACTAAAAAAACTTGGACCGGCGTTTTTATCTTTTGGAGTAAGTCAGTTTGCCTTTGTAATAGATACAGTTTTAGCATCTTTTTTAATGACCGGAGCGGTTACTTATCTGTATTATGGAAATAGAATTTTTCAGCTTCCACTTGGTGTTTTTATAATTGGGCTTGGTAATGCTCTCTTAGTATCTCTATCAAAAAATTATGCAAATAAAGACTTTGAAACTTTTAGAAAAGACCTTACTTTGAGTTTGAAATTTTCTATCTTTATCTCAATACCGGCAACCATTGGAATGATTTTTCTTGGCAAAGAAATCATTGATGTTTTATTAGTAAGAGGTGCTTTTGATGAAAAGGATGCCCAGCTAACATACTACGCTTTGATTGGATATGGTCTTGGACTTCTTGGATACTCTTTAACAAGACCTTTCAAAAGTGCCTTTTTTGCAATGGGAGACACTAAAACACCCCTTTACTCAACTATGATTGGTATTATGGGAAGCATTATCTCTGCCATTGTTTTGACATTTGTCTTAAATTTTGGTGTTTTTGGTCTCGCCTTTGCATCATCTCTTGGCGGATATATAAACACAATCTATCTTTACAAGCATTTTAAAATGAAGATAGATTTAAAGGAAGTTTTTAAGACATTTATAAAAGTATCCATTGCCGGCTTTGTTATGATTTTCTTTATAGAGACTTTAAAGTTTTTTGTTTTTAATACGTTTATAGTTGTATTTGTTGGGATTTTAATAAGTAGCATTGTATATTTGTTTGTTAATTATTTGTTGAAAGAAGATACAACGATTTTGTTTGTTAATATTGTTAAGAGAAAGCTGAAAGCTTAAATTTGAAATCATACTACCTTATGTATAAGTTATACTAGCTTGGGAAAATTCCGATTTCTTGAATTTATATAATATCACAAAAGTATGCATTAGGTGATTTTTTGTTTAAACTATAATGAGGTCTTTCTGTGTTATACCATAACATATATTGCAACATCTTTTTATTAAATTGGCTCTCAGCTGCTGCGTTAATTGTAATTCTTTGCCTGGCATACTCATGGTTTAATTTCTTTTCATCTTTAAGCATCTTTATTATATTTTCAATTGAGCTTGGT
>GG748561.1_pt4 | contig 10733 bp, 12 predicted proteins | sample 429578 | NCBI scaffold set GG748486.1
AGAATTTACTGCTTCAATAATTTGTCTTTTACTCTTTTTTTGTTTATCTTCACATACTTTAACATATTTACATCCTTTATAACCTTTATCTCCTATAAATTCAAAATTTTCAGTCAAAAATCTAAACCATTTACTCATTTTATCTCTTATTTAACGTCTTTAAATGCTCGCTGTATATTTTCCTCTTTCTTTTTACCCAATACATTTTTCCTGAAACTCTTTTTATCTTTTTAGTTTTTGCTCTGCTTAATCTTGCGTACTATATGCTATAAGTTTTCTTTTTTTCCAAGAACAATTTTAAGTATCATAATAATCGTGATTCTTCTTAGCCAATATTCTCTAAGGATTTTATAAACTCTTTCTGATTTTGATTTTCTAAACAGATGCCAAGATTGAATAGAAGGATAAATTAGAAATCTGGCAAGTGTAAGAATAGGAGTGTTTGAAATGTAGGATGTATTTAAAGCTGCAAGTATAGATACTTTAGTGGACTGCTTCTTTTTGATTGAATGTTAAAGTATAGTTAGATGCCAGAGATTTTTTGAAATATTGTAAAATAAAGATTAGAGTTTTGCATTTTTACCTCCTTGGTGGAATTTTTGCTATTAAAATTTTAACTGCTACCAAGGAGTTTTTTTAGATGTTCTATTTATATTTGAATTTCTCACCCGAGGTATATATCTAATATAAGCAATACGTTATATGAGGATGCTCTAAAATTATTGTAAGTTGTAGGACATATATGTGTATGTAAATATAACTTTACCTTCTCACGTCATCCTGAGGACTTTAGTCCTAAGAATCTCCTTTTTAAGTTTTATAAAAATCTCTAATTTCTCATCCAAGGCATATATGTATAACAATACTTTATACTGATTGAAAAAGCTTAGATTTTTTTGCTGAATGTTTAGAACTTACAAATTTATATGTGAAATCTCATGCCCACCTACTCACTTTTTTTAATATATTCGATTTTCATTAAATCTAAGAAATAACTTGATTTTTTTGACTTTTAGTGTTAAATTAGTATAACATCGTTTTAATAAATTTTAAATTTTTAGGAGGTTAATTCCTATGACAACCGCAACAGATAAAGCTGTAAGAGAAATTAGATGGCACGGAAGAGGTGGTCAAGGTACCGTTACCGCTGCAAAAATGTTAGCTTCAGCTGCTATTATAAAAGGTAAATATGGTCAAGCAATGCCAGAGTTTGGTCTTGAAAGATCTGGAACACCAGTTAAAGTCTCAACAAGAATATCAGATAATCCTATAAATACCAGAGCACCAGTTGACAGTCCAGAAATAGTAATTATAACAGACCCATCATTAATGTTTACTATAAGAGATATCATAGTAAGTGGCACAGATGAGAATACAATTTTTATAGTTAATACAAATTTCCCGCCAGAAAAAGTTAGACAAATACTCGGTATACCAAATAACGAGCTTTGGATTGTTGATGCTTCAAAAATTGCGATGGAGGAATTTGGAAGAAACATTCCAAACACTGCAGTTTTAGGAGCTGTAGCAAAAGCCACAGGCTTGGTAGACTCAGAAGCTTTAGAACAAGAGATTACTGAAGCATTCGGTGCAAGTTCTAAACTAAGAAACGTTCTTGAGCAAAACCTTAAAGCACTGAGAAGAGGATATGAGGAAGTTTATAAAGCTTAATTAATTTCAGGAGGTTAACTGTTATGTATGAATTAAAAAAGTGGTTTGAAATACCGATAGGCTCCATAGTTGCAGAAGCCGGATCAAGTATGATTAATAATACTGGTTCTTGGAGAATGCTTAGACCTGTATTAAATACAGAAAAATGCACGAACTGTTTAATCTGTTGGATTTTCTGTCCAGACGATAGTATTCCCGTCAACAGAGAGCAAAGATTTGAAACAGATTTTACATATTGCAAAGGATGCGGAATTTGTGCCGTTGAATGTCCTTACGACGCGTTAGAAATGGTTCCAGAAATGGAAATTAAGTTAAAAGAGCTTGAGTAATTATAGGAGGATATAAACATGCCAACAAAAGTAATCGCATTAACAGGTAATCAAGCTGCAGCTGAAGCAATGAGGCAAATTAACTTTGATGTAGCTGCAGTTTATCCAATATCTCCACAAACAGAATTAATGGGATTTTTTGCAGAATATGTTGCAAATGGTGAAGTAGATACAGATATGGTCGCTGTAGAAGGTGAACACTCAGCAATGGCTGCATGCATAGCTGCTGCAGCAGCCGGAGCAAGAGTAATAACAGCTTCGGCAGGTCCGGGTATTGCGTATATGGTTGAAAACTTATACATAGCTTCTGGTATGAGATTGCCAATAGTTTTAATTGACGTTAACAGGGCATTATCTGCTCCTTTATCTATCCACTGCGACCATGCGGATTCAATGCTAACAAGAGACTCAAGCTGGATTTCTATTTTCTCAGAAAATGCTCAAGAGGCATACCATAACCTCATTACGTCTGTAAAAATTGCAGAAAAAGCAATGTTCCCAGTAATTGTTAACTATGATGGATATATAGTTTCTCACTCTATCGAGAATGTGGAAGTTCTTGACGATGAAACGGTAAGAAATTTTGTAGGTCCATCCGGCATCCACAGAATCCCATATCCATTATTAGATGTATCTAAACCTGTAACTTATGGAGCAACTGCACAGCCAGACTATTACACAGAATGTAAATATCAACAACACGTAGATTTCTTAAAAGTATATGATATCTTCAGAGAAGTTGCACAAGAGTTTGAATCTATCAGCGGAAAATATTATGATTTCATAGAAGAGTACATGACAGATGATGCAGAATACATTGGAGTTTCCATGGGTTCTTCTTTTGGTACATTAAAAGATGCAGTTAATGCACTTAGAGCACAAGGCAGAAAGGTTGGAGCTCTTAAAATTAGATTATACAGACCATTCCCTGTAAAAGAGGTAGCAAGAGCTTTATCTAATGCTAAGGGTGTTGCTGTATTTGATAGAGCAGATTCATTTGATGGAATTGGCGGTCCATTGTTTAAAGATGTTGCATCTGCAATATTCCATAATCAAAATAGACCGATGATCCACAACTTTATCTATGGTTTAGGCGGCAGAGAAATTCATGAGGAAGAATTTATGAAAGCCTTTGATAGAGTTGAAAGACTTGAAAAAGGCGTTGAATCAAGAGATTATTTAGTAGAATACTTACAAGTGAGGGCGTAATCATGGCAAAAAAAGTAACCATTCAAGTATTAGCAGATTTAGCTCAAGAAAGAGAGGAAAAATATCATTCTCATAATCCATTGGCTCCTGGTCATAGAATGTGTATCGGCTGTGGTATTCCACCGATCGTTAACGAAGTGTTATTAGCCATTGATAAGCCAGTAGTAGTATCAACTGCAACAGGTTGTCTTGAAGTTACAACAGGAGTGTATCCATATACAGCATGGAATACGCCATGGATTCACGTTAACTTTCAGTCTGCGGCGGCTGTAATTAGTGGTGTAGAAGCTGCTTATAAAGTTCTTAAAAAGAAAGGTTTGGTTGATGAAGATATAGAGTTTGTCGCATTCGGTGGTGACGGCGGAACCTACGATATTGGGCTTCAAGCATTATCTGCAGCAGCAGAAAGAGGTCATAACTTCCTTTACGTTTGCTATAACAACGAAGGATATCAAAACACAGGATACCAAAAATCTTCCGCAACACCCATTGGTGCATACACAAAAACAACTCCAGTTGGTTCTGCTAAAGTAGGAAAGCGAGAGGCAAGAAAAGACTTGACTATGATTATGGCTGCACATGGTATACCTTATGTAGCTCAAGCATCTTCTCATATCTATAGAGATTTAACAAGAAAAGTTAAAAAAGCTATAACTTTTAAAGGTCCAAAATTTATTAACACACTTCAACCTTGTACTCTTTCTTGGAGATTTGCTCCAGAAGATACAATGAGACTTGCAAAGCTTGCTGTTGAAACAAGATACTGGCCAGTGTATGAAGTAATCAATGGTAAATACTGGAAAGTCAACATTAAACCAAAAAGACCAAAACCAATTGAAGAGTATATCTCAGCTCAGCCAAGATGGAAGCACGTATTAAAATATCCAGAAATCGTTGAAAGAATTCAAAAAGAAGTAGATGACAAATGGAACCATCTTTTAGCTTTAGAAGAAATGTCTAAAGCACTTGCTGAAAAAGAAGGAGTAGATTACGAAGCACTTTTTGCAAATCCTGAAGACAATAAAGAAGGTCAATAAATCGAAAATGGGGGTTATTGCCCCCTTACTTCTTTTTCGATCTTCTGATTTTTTTCTTCTAATTCAAGTAAATCTATCTTTGGTTTTTCAACGTCTTTAGAACTTTCTCTAAGTATAAAGCAACAATAATTGAAGAGTGTTCCAAAATTCCTGTAAGTTGCATAATATATGTGTAAAATGAGTTTACTTTTGTCCGTCATCCTGAGGCTATAAGCCAAATGATCTCATGTTTTAATGTTTTATTGAAAATTCAAATGAGATTCTTCGCATGGTTGCAGAATAACTGTGTGAATTTTTGGAATAATCTTACAGTTCTAATAACGATTGCTATACCGATAGAAAAATTATAGCTAAAGCGATTACTAAGATGACAACTTTTCACTTTTTCTCATTTCCATCATTCTCTGATATAATATATCTTAGCTTATAAATTTCAAATTTTTTTGAGGTTGTCAACATGGCGGAGAAAGTCTTTGTAAACGGAAAAGAATTTGAGTTAAAAAATCTGATTAGACCTCTTATGTATGGAGAAGGAGTTTTTGAAACCTTTAGATATAAAGGAAAACTGCCAAAATACATATACTACCACTTCGAAAGACTAAATAAAGGTTGTGAAATTTTAAACATTCCTAAAATAACAAAGGAAGATTTTCTTTTTTATATAGAAGATGCAGTAAGTAAATCAGAAGTTAAAGATTTGTACGTAAAAATAATCATTTTATCGGAAGGGAACCCTTATTTTCCATTAAAGCCTTATGGAAAAAATGTTATAGTCATTACTAAGCCATATGAACCAATAAAGGAAGAGATAATACTTACGGTTTCACCTTACAAAGTCCATTCTTCAGACCCACTTTTAAAAATTAAATCTACCAACTATCTAAGAAATATTTTGATAAAAAGATATGCAAAAGAAAATGGATTCTTTGATTGTATTATTTTAAATGAAAATAACTTTATCACAGAAACATCTTCGGCTACTATTTATTGGATAAAAGGAAGATATTTATATACTCCATCCCTTGATAATGGTGTTTTAGATGGTGTCTCAAGAAAGGTTGTTCTGCAAGAAGCAAAAACACAGGGTTTTATAGTTGTAGAAGGAAGATTTACATTAAAAGACATTAAAGAAGCAGACTTAATATTTATCAGCAATGCTTTGCATGGTTTGATGAAAGTTAAAGAAATTAATATATAAGCCGAAGTATTTGTAGACAAAGATTATTTAGGAGTTAAGAAGTTTGAGATATATAATCTTTCTTCTTGTTTTAATTTTTAGTTTTTCTGCATATTCTTCAGAGGTTTTAAAGTATGAACTTGAGTCTATAATTAGAGAAATAAATAATAAAAATGATGCAAAAGTTGGAATATTTATAAAATCTCTTTTTGAGAATGATTTTGCATATATGCACAATCACAGAGATTCATTTATTCCTGCTTCTAATCAAAAACTTATAACTACTGTATCTGCAATAGTAAATTTATCCCCGGATTTTAAGTACAAAACAATTCTTGCAACAGATGGTAATGTTGAAAATGAAACATTGTACGGAAATTTATATCTAATTGGTGGCGGAGACCCATCACTGACAGTCCGGGATTTAGAGGATATGGTTAAAAAGCTTAAAGAGTATGGAATAAATAGAGTTGAGGGAAATCTTATAGGAGATAATTCATATTTTTCAGAAGAAGGTATAGGTCAAGGATGGCCGAAAAATGATTTAAACTACTGTTTTACAGCAAGATTTAGCGGGCTTTCAGTAAATCAGAACTGTTTAAGAATTTCGGTTAATATAAAAAACGGTGAAGTTTATGCTTCTATGGACCCTTTAAATAACTATTATCAAATTGTAAATAACATAGAGTTTTCAAAAAAATCTGGAAATGTAAGTTTAAGAGTTGAAGGCAATAGATTAATCTTGGAAGGTAAAGTTTCTTCAAAAAGGAATTTAAATTTAGAATTTTATATTCCGGTTAACCATCCATCAATGTTTACTCTATCAGTTTTGTCAAAAATTTTAGATGAAAATGGAATTGAAGTTTCAGGAAAAATGTATTTAGAAAAGGCTACATCGTACGAATGCTTAGTTATTCACGAGTCAAAACCATTAAGAGAGTTAATCAAAAAGGCAAACAAGTACAGTAATAATTTTTATGCAGAACAGATTTTTAGAACGATAGGGAGAGAAGTTTACGGAGAAGGAAGTGCATATGCATCAACGAAAGCAATTATAGATACGTTAAGAAAAATGGATATAGCAACTGAAAATATACGAATTTATGATGGAAGCGGACTATCAAGATATAACGCCACTACTCCGGAAGTTTTAGTTAAAGTTTTGGAGTATATGTACAAAACTCCTTATTTTTATGATTTTTTTGAATCTTTGGCAATCTCCGGAGTAGATGGAACTTTAAAGCGCAGATTAAATGACCAATTTTTAAAAGGAAAAATTATAGCCAAAACAGGTTATATTAAAAAAGTTAAGAACCTATCCGGTTATGTAAAGGCATCCAACGACGAAGTATTTGTTTTTTCTATCTTGGTTAATAATTTAAAAACTACAAAAATAGCTAATAAACTTCAAGAGAAAATTTGCAGCATCCTTGCTCAGTATCCACATATGGATGGTTGGAATATGCAATTTGAATACAAATAACAAAATTAGATAGATTTTACTTTTTAAGGGTAATTAATCAAGATCATTTAGTGAGACTGCTTCAAAAATCCATGTCGTCATTCTGCAGCCGGTGAAGAATCTCATTTTCTCACTTTTTTAAAACAGAAAATCCTTCACTTTGTTGCTGAATGAAAAAGGAAAAATTAACGTCATTATGAAGCCGTGTGGAAAGTCTCCTGCTTATATTGAATTTATCATCCCTATGTGTATATTTTAAACTTTTCATCAACCTACCATTTCTTTTAACGTATTTTCTACTTCCGCTAAATAACCTTTTCTTGTACTATTATCTACATATGGAACGCTGTAGAAAAATTTTATTTTTACGAAATCAATCCCGATAAATCTAAAAATCTCTTCAAAAGTTTCACTTATACATTTATCAAAATTATCTCTTTTATATTCTTCTTCACTACTACCAAAATTTGCAAAAATAACAACTTTACCTTTCAAAAGACCTATTAACTTGCCATCTTCTTCAACGTAAGCAAAACCGTAAGAGAAAACCCTGTCTATATATCCTTTTAAGATTGCAGGCATATTATGCCACTAAATAGGATAAACTAAAACAATCAAATCTGATTTGCTTACAATTTCTTGTTGATTTTTAACATCTTCTGAAGCTGTCCCTTGCTGAATGTTTTCAAAATTCTTTGCAGATAGCACGGGATTAAGGTTTATGCTGTAAAAGTCTATCGCTTCCACGTTAAAACCATTTTTTAATAGAAAATCAAAAGCTGTTTCTTTTATAGTATTTGAAAAGCTTTTTGGATTTGGATGTGTGTATAGTATAACTGCGTTTTTTATTTTACTCCTTTTTAATTAGCTATTTTAGCATCTCTTTTAAACGAGCTGTTGTTTGGTGTGTATTATGGCACTTAGAGCATTTATTCATCGATATCCAGCTTAGGTTTTTATAAACTTCCTGCTTATTTTTACTTTGGAGTGCTTTTGATAGAAGGTCTAACTTTTCATCAAGTTCCTTGTCTTGATAAATTTCTATAGATATCTTGTTAGTATGACAGTCGTTGTAGCTTTGAGATAAAAATTTTAATCTTTTAACAAAATTGTTTCTTTTTGCTATGGCTTTTCCGGTTTGTTATCTTCTAAATAAATTCTTACCTTTTTCATAGAATCTGTCACATCTTTTTCACGTAATCTTCAAACTCTAAATTAGTTCTGCTAACATGGTCTTCTAAATTTACCAAACTGAGAGATGGATAATGATACATAATTTTGGTTGTAATCTGTTGCTTTTGATGACATTGAGCACAAGATTTTCCAACAATATTGGCATTTACTTTTACCTTACAAAATTTTTCTCTTTAACAGTATTCACAAGCTGGTCTATTTCAGATTTTTTCAAGGATTTATCGTACTTTGGAACAAACTTTCCGATCTTAAGATAATTTTCTCTCAAAATATTTGCCCATTTTAAAACGTTATTCCAACCATTTTCTTGAATGTTTACAAACATGCCTGTAAAAGCTGTAGACATTGCATACATAGGGTTTAAAAATCCAAACTTGTTAGAATTAAGTGGATAGTATTTACTTAGTGTTTAAGGTGGTTTTTTTAACTTTATTTCCTGAGCAAAAGACACTGATGTTAAAACTAAAGCTGAAATGATTACCTTTTTCATAGCAAGCCCCTTTTTAGAGTTTTACAACGTTATGTTATAATGATAATTATAATTAGCAAAAATTTCAATTAAATGATGAAATTCATATTTTAGAAATTGATAGAATAATATAATTATATTGTTTTTTAAACAATCAGGAGGATATCATGTCAGAAATAAAGCCAGAAATTTTAGAAAAAATGATAAATTTTGCAAAAAACTTTGCTGAAAAATCAGGTACTGTGCCAAATCCTAATGAAGATGTAAGAATGGCTGTAATTCAAGGATTGGCAGCTCATGTCCAGGAGCTTGGAAAACCACTTTGTCCTTGTAATTTTTATCCAAATAAAGAAGAGGAAGTTAAAAAAAGAAGATGGATTTGTGCTTGCGATGAAATGCAAATATTTAAATACTGTCATTGTCTTTTATTTACAACGCAGGAAGGACTGCCAATAACAGAATACTTACCAGAATGGCATGAAGGCAGACAGATTTACGGTCTTGTAAAAGACCCAACTCCGGATAAAGGAAGAGCTTTATCTAAGGTGGAGAATATCACTGAAAACCTAAAAGAGTTTGTTAAAGAGTATGGATTAGATATTCCGGAGGAAGAAATCGTAAAGTTTGCCCAAGAAACGGCGAAAAAGAAGTAAATAGTTTAAACTTCTTGCTTTTTTAAATTAACATTCAGCCAGATTAATTGTGTTAAGTGAATTTTCATTTTCTGCAAAGTGTTCCAAAAATCCACATCGTCATTCTGAGCAAAGCGAAGAATCTCATTTTTCCTTTCAAGTTAAAAAATCAAAAAGGAGTTCTTTCGGCTTTAAAGCCTCATAATGTTCTATGTTAAATGTCAAGTAAAAAAATTTTCATCAAATGGTTTTCTGCTTTTTAATACACCATATGCCTGCCTTAATAACTTATGTGCTACAGTTACTAATGCTAACTTTTTAGCCTTACCTTTACTTACTAACCTTTCGTATAATTCTCTACATGGGAGTTAAAATAATGTTGTGTCTAAATAAAATCAAAGGAGAAATAATTAAACAGATCCACAGAGGAATTAGTAAAAGAATTTTTTCCAGACGGTATAACAACTTAAGGAAAAGGTAAGTATAAGAAAACTTTTAGAATCTGTTTTAGAACTATTCATGAATGACAATGATAACAAAGTAAATGGGTATTATGAAAGAAGTTTAAATACTGGTTCCTTCAAGCTTAACATAAATGTCCCAAGAGATAGAAAGGGTAAATTGAGACCACAAATAATACTAAAGCCTTATAAAAGAGTTAATGAAGATTATATTACTTTGTCCAATAATAGAAAATCATAAAGTAGTTTATTTTTTTCTGCATACGTTTTATTACTTTTCTTTAATTATACACTACGCTAATAATTATTCATTGTTAAAAACCTATTAATAAGCATAGCTTTTAAAAATATCTCGGTTTTGATGTTCTCTAATTTTTTACTTACAACATGCTCTCCAAACCTCCGTTTAAATATAGAAAAGAATCCTTCTACTATATTTCTAAAACTGTAGCCTATTTCTTGTTTGTAAGCATTTATTCCAATTTCTTTTATTCTATTTAATACTAATAAACTTTGTTTTTGAATTTTTTCTTGGTATAATTCCAGTAATAACACCTATTCTTTTGATAAAATCATAGAAATTTCGTGCATCATATCCTTTATCTGCAAGTACTTTAAAAATTCTTTTGCTTTCTTTATATCATGTACGTTTTCCTGAGTAATTTGTATATCAATAACTTGTTTACTTGTTGATACATGTATTTTTAACCACTTTTTATTTCTTTTAATTTTATGTCTTATAATGTATAGTTCTAAAGTTTGGAATTTTTAACTTTGCACCTAAGGATTTAAAGAGAATGATAAAGTGTTTTCACTTAAAAATATATCCTCATCAATTATTATCTCTCCGCGCTTTACAAGTTGTTTATTATATTTTCCCAGTCTTTTTTCATAAAAATCTCACCAACTTTTAAGTTTTTAGGTATAATTTTATATGATATTACAATTAAATTGTAAAAGTTTTTGGACAATCTCGGAGATTCTTTGCTTTGCTCAGAATGACGGAATAAGGTTATCCTTCTTTTAATACTTGTCAATCAGCCTTTCGCTGTCATCCTGAGGACGTAAGTTTATAAAGGATATCCTCTTTAA
>GG748569.1_pt3 | contig 10383 bp, 13 predicted proteins | sample 429578 | NCBI scaffold set GG748486.1
GTGGAATTTTTGCTATTAAAATTTTAACTGCTACCAAGGAGTTTTTTTAGATGTTTTATTTATATTTGAATTTCTCACCCGAGGTTTGCTATTTATAACTATGATAAAATTTTAACATATCTAGTAAGGAGTATTTGATGACATTAAAAGAATTTATTATTCCGGCTATTGATATAAAAGATGGAAAAGTTGTAAGGCTATATAAAGGTGAGTTTGATAAAGTAAAGGTTTATAATGAAAATCCGGTCGATATGGCAAAATATTTTGAAGATGCAGAAGCTGAGCATATTCACGTTGTAGATTTAGACGGTGCATTAGAAGGAATGCCAAAAAACATAAAAATCTTAGAGAGTATTGTTAGGTCTGTTAATATTCCAATAGAGTTTGGCGGGGGACTTAGAAGTTTTGAGGCTGTTAAAGCTGTTTTAGATTTAGGCGTTGAAAGAGTTGTGATCGGTAGCTTGGCTTATCAAAATCCGAAGGAGTTTTATAAAATAGTTGAAAGCTTTCCAAATAAAGTAATTGTTGGAATAGATGCAAAAGATGGAAAAGTTGCCATTAAAGGCTGGACAGAAAAAACAGAAGTTTCACCATTAGAATTTTCTAAAAGATATGATGATTTAGATATATTTGGATTTTTATTTACAGATGTAAGCAGGGATGGAGTAATGATAGGGGCAAACGTTGAGGCAACAGTTGAACTTGCAAAAAATCTAAAACACCCGGTTGTTGCATCAGGTGGCGTTGGCAGTTTAGAAGATATGATTAAGCTTTATGAGAAAAGAGAGTTTGGAATTTTTGGTGTAGTCGTTGGTAAAGCTATATATGAAGGAAAGATAAATCTCAAGGAGATTTAAGATGCAAGCAATATACTCAGAAAATGCACCAAAACCAATAGGTCCATATTCTCAGGCTATTAAGTATGAAAACTTAATATTTTTATCAGGACAAATTGCAATAGACCCAAAAACAAATGAACTTGTAGGTAAAGATGCTGCAGAACAAACAAAAGTCATTATGGAAAATATAAAAGCAATTCTTGAAGAAGTAGGATTAAACTTTAACCATGTAATAAAAACAACGATCTATTTAAAAGATTTAAACAATTTTGCAAAAGTTAATGAAATATACGGTCAATACTTTACCGAGCATAAACCGGCAAGGTCAACGGTAGAAGTTAGCAGGCTTCCAAAAGATGCATTAGTAGAGATAGAAATGATTGCCGGATTGTGATAAGAAACATTAACTAATAAATGCGGTATTTAAAAGGATCAAAAGTGTTATATCTGTACATACATTTTTTAAATTTTCAGATAACTTTTTTATGATTGCTTTGAATATGTTAAATTAACTTTCAGAAAAAGGTTCAAATAAACTTGCAATGATCGTAACGATGCTAAGCACTTATATATACAGCTCTTATCATAAGCTATCATTAAAACCCTATCACTTCATCAGATTGATACGTATATCTTCTGTAATCGTATGCTAACGGTATTTTAAATTCTCCATCTTTTGATTCAACGTTAACGACCTGTCCAATAAAAAGCGTATGCTCAGAAAAGCTTATTTTATCTTTTTTTACACACTCTAATGAAAGAATAGATTCTTCTATTAGATAACTTCGTATAAGCTTTGCAGGTTTTTTTGTTAGTTTTGTTCCGTAGAACTTGTTTGTATGTTCGCCTGTTGTTCTTCCTGTATAGTTTATTGCTCCAACATGGGATATATCTACGAAGTTTATACCAAAATCAAAGCTTCTGTTTAATAGATAATGAGTAAATCTTTCAGTGTGAACAGAGATTCCTATGAGTAAAGGGTCTTCTTCCAAAATAATATAGCTGTAGCAGGGCATTATATTTTCCATAACGGTGATCAAAGCTACAGGTTTTGGTATTTTTTCTAAAATGTTCATGTATTACCTCTCAAAAGTTTCATAATAGTTAAACACAATATAGTTTCATTTTATACACCATCTTTTTTAAGATTAAACATTATTTTTCATAAACTCTTTACTTTCTCTATATATTTTTTAATATCAAACTTTGCTTCTAAACCTGACGCACTCATATATCTAACTTTTCCAAAAATTTCTCTTTCTTTCCATGGTCTGTCATGGGTTCCAAAGCACCAGGATATACCGGCATAACCATTTGGGTCTCTTCCGTCAAGCTCGTATTTATCATTTAGATAGCATGCAATATCAAAGGCATGTTTTGGGTCCTGCGTCCATTCTATAATTTTTTTACACCAATACATTCTCATGTAGTTATGCATCTTTCCAGTTTTTAAAAGCTCAAGTTGTGCAGCATTCCAGTATTCATCATGGGTTTTTGCATTTTCAAACTCTTCTAATGTATAAACATAATCTCTTTTATCGTTTCTGTGATCTTCTAATGTTTTTTTAGCCCAGTCAGGAATGCCTTCATAATGGTTATAGTTTGGATTATAGTAGCAAAAGTTCCTTGCAAGCTCTCTCCAAACTATCAGTTCATTAAAAAAGCTATCAACATTTTCATCTTTTTTATACTCTGACAAGATCTCAAGGACAACTTCTACCGGCGAGATTTGTCCAAAATGAAGATAAGGACTTAGGTTTGATTGATAGTCAAGCTCCGGATGAGACCTATACTCTTTATATTTATGAAGCTTCTTTTCAATAAATTCTTTTAAATGCCTCTTTGCTTGGCTATAACCACCTATAAAAGATGATAAACTAACGCTTTTTTCTATGTTGAGAATATCTAAAATCTCTAAGGAACTATTTAGAGTTAACTCCTTTATTCCAAAATCAAGATTAACGGATTTAATCTTTGGCTCCCTTGGCTCTAAATTAAGAAGATATGAATCTAATAAATCATAAACCTTTTTTCTAATGTTGAAAGCGTAAATTTCTTGCTTTTGAGATACAATCTCTACAGGAACACAAACATCAGACTCTACTTCGTAGAATGGTATATCTAATTGCTTTACTATATCGCTATAAAGCTTTCTAAAATACTTTAAGTAGGCTTTATCTGTAATTAAGGCAATGGCATTCTTTGATATCTCTATGACTCTCTGTTTGATATCATCTGATTTTTCTATGATAAATTTTATACCTCTTTCTTCTATAGATTTTTTAGCTTCTAAAACTCCATCTAACATAAATTTGTAGTATCTTACATTTGAGTATTTGTATTTGTCTGTAATTGGAAAATAGACTAATAATGGTTTTTTGTAATTGTTTGATAAGTTGATTGCGTATTCAAGACCGTGGTTAAAGTTTGCTCTATGGCTGTGAGACATCCAGTATATTGCGTATTTACCCGATTGATTAAACCGTTTGTCGTTTAAAGCTTTTACTCTTCCTATGAATTCTGATTCCATTGATTATCTCCTTTTGCATAGGTTTATTAATCTTTGTTTGTTTTTTATCCTTAAATTAAAGCTTTAAGGGTTGATTGCCTCTTTATTTTACTGAGATTGCTTGCAAAAACCAACATCGTCATCCTGCAGCCAGCGAAAAATATCTGTCCTTTTACCTCTCACTTATTAACTGTACTTTCTCACATTCTTTAAAAAAAGAACTCCTTCAGCTTTACAGCCTCAACATGACAAAAACCTACCAACGATGTCATTCTTAAGTCGGCAAGAATCTTATACTTTTACCTAATTTCTCAGACGCTTATTTTTATTTTACTTTTCATTTCAATTTTTTTACAGCTAACTTGTAAAATTTTAAATCTAATATGATAAAAATCAGCTTTATTATGAAAAACATTCTTGTAGAATATTTAGTGCAATAAATCTTGGGAGGTGCGTTATGAAAAAGTTTTTAGCAGCAGTTGGAGCAGCAGCATTTTTAACAGTTGGCTTGGCTAACGCTGAGCAAACTCTGTATGAAAAGCTTGGCGGTAAAAAGGCAATCGATGCAGTGGTTGAAGACCTTACAAACAGAATGATGCATGACAAACAGCTAAAAAGATTCTGTGGCAACGTGTCAAAAGATAAGGTCAAAACAAACAGAGAGCTTGTATCTGCGTTTATTTGTAAAGCAACAGGTGGTCCTTGCGAGTACAAGGGAAAAGATATGAAAGAAGCACATCAAAATCTTGGAATCACAGAAAAAGATTGGAACAGGTTTGTAGAACTTGCAAAGCAAAGCCTAAACAAGTTTAAAGTACCTGCTGACGTTCAAAAAGAGTTTTTAGGCGCTGTTTCAGGATTAAAAGACCAAGTAGTAAGCAAAAAGTAGATGTTTAAAATAATAGAAGATGGCTACACCCTTAGATACGTTCCACGGTCGCTCGTTACAGTGGTCGTGGAAGAAAATCCTTTTACCGTTGGTTGGCATACACCTGTAAATAAAAACCCTTTTTTATACTCCATGTACATAGACAAAACAAATTACAGCCATAAGCTTTTGAAAGATAATTTTACGATAAACTTCCTAACATCTGAATGCTTTGGTAATAAAGTAAAACCAAAAAACAAACTTGCTTTAACAATGGGAAAAAATTACTACTGTTTTAACACTAAGGGATTTTATAAAAAAATCTGAAAGTAGAAAACTTTCCATCATAAAAGTATTCTAACTCTCCGTTGAAAAATATCTTTAGCCTTTCTCTTAGATTTTTAAGACCTGCTCCCTCTTTTATTTCCTCAAAACCCTTTCCGCTATCTTTTACTTCCACATAAAGATGGCTGTTTTTTATATATGAGGATATGATTACTTTTCCGCTGTTTTTTAGTCCGTGTTTTATAGCATTTTCTACAAGAAGCTGTATTGACATTTTTGGAACGGGTAAAGATAGGGTGTTTTTGTCTATGTTAAACTCAAACTCTATAGCAGGAAATCTTAGTTTTTCAATAAAAATAAAGTTTTTTACTATTTTTAGTTCATTTTGTAAGGTTATAATGCTATTTTCGTCTATGATCATTCTTAAAAATTGAGATAGTTTTAACATTCCTTTCTCTGCAAGCTTTTGGTCTATATAAACCAGCTCTGAAAGTGTGTTTAAAGCGTTAAATAAAAAATGTGGGTTTATCTGATACTCTAAGGCTTTTAGCTTTAACTCTATGTTTAGCCTGTTTAACTCTTCTTCTATCTTTTTAGAGTTGACAATCATGTAAAGAAGATAGCCTATTAGCATTGTTAAAAGTCCTGTCATAATGCTAAGATAAAACAGAAATTTGTTAGAAAATTCTAACTCTATCAGTTTTAGCAATTTTATAAATTCAAAAGCTGTTAGGCTTCCAAAAAAGCCGGCAAAGAAAGACATTAAAAGACTTATAAAGGTATAGTATTTATCGCTTAGTAATGGCAATATCTTTTTGTTGCTGAAGTTAATCATTGTAAAAGAAAACACAAATATGAAAAATCCAAAGATAGACCCGGAAATCATTCCTTTAATGATAGAAATATTTAGAATTAAAGATATAAAACCGCCCAAGATAGAGCCAAAAATCAATCCAAAGATAAAAACTATAGTCCAGTCTTTTTTGTTTATCTCAATGTAGTATTTCATCTATATCCTCTATTTGAAAGAGCAGGTTAAGCACACCAATTATAACACCTGGCCAGCCTTGACCGGGAAAAACAGAATCTCCGACTAAATAAAGTCCTTTTATGGACGTAAAGTTAAAAGGATACTTAAAAGGAATGTAGTCTTTTATAAGCGGTATTCCACCAACCGTTCCGTTATACCTTCCTGTGTATCGCTGAAAAGTATTTGGGCTTCCTACCATGACGTTTTTTATCTTACAATCTTTAAATTTTGGCACGTATTCAAAAAGCCTGTTTAAAATAAAATCTTTTGCTTTCTCTTTTTTTTCAAGGTACTCTTGTTTGCTTAAGTCTTGCCAAAATGATATTTTACAGTGGGTCGATATAATGACAGATTTTTCTCCGTCTTTTGTAAGGATTTTATCTTCTTTGTCTGAGATTGAGACAAAAAACGAGTTGCTGCCGGTATAAGGGTTTATGTCTTTATGGATTATTTGGTAGTGATACTCATCAACTACGTTATTTTTATCTTCCAAATTAAAGTATATCGTCAAGCTTGACCAGATTTTTGAATACTTTTTTCTGTTTTTGATGCAAGCATCTTTAAAATCTTCAATTAAATCACAGTAATCCCATATGGTTTTGTTTAAAATCACATTCTTAGCCTCAAAAACTTCTTTATCTGTTATCACTTGGAAAAAGTCTTTTACTTTTTTTATTTTTATCACTCTGTGTTTCAAAAAAACATTTTTGTAATCATTAGCTAAGCAGTCAAAAACCTTTCCCATTCCACCATAAACATAGTAGTTATCAAGGTTTGGATAAGTTAAACCCATAGACCCAACGGATATAGGAACGTCTCTGCTATATCCTTGAGATGTCATCAGAATCTGATTGTCTAAAAAGTCTTTAAAGTTCTCGTCAAAATCTCCAAGATTGTCTTTAAAAAAGTCGTAAGAAGTCTTAAATTGATAGGGAAAAGCTTTTAGTAAGTATCTGTAATTCTCGGCAAACTTTTTAAAAAGCAGTTTTAGATTTTTATAATTTATGGGTATCACATTGTAAATATTCTGCCAGTTGGCATCAGAAATAGAGTAAACCTTTTGCCAAACAGACCTTAGATTTTTAAAATTAAAATTATTCTCAAGCTCTAAGACTGCCTTTTCTCTGTCTGAATATCTTTTTATAGCTTTATCTTCAACGAATACAACCATTGGAACTTCAAGCTTTTTTACCTTTGGTTTTGGAAGGTTTAAGAATTTAAAAACTTTCCCAAGGGGCATATGGTCTTGTAGTCCAACTAAGGTAGAAGCTCCAACGTTGTACAGATATTCCTTTCTTTTAAACGTACCACTACAACCTCCTAAGTATGACTCTTTTTCAAGTAATGCCACCTTTTTACCTATCTTTTTTAAGATCGCATAAGAAACCACCCCTCCAATTCCACCACCAACCACTACATAATCAAACATACACTCTCCTTAGTTTAAGGATAACATTTCATCAAAGTAATCATTCAGGCTTGATGTTATGATTTCCAAATCTTGTGGCTTTTTGATGATTTCTATCTTAAACAAATCAGAAGGAATGCAGATTTTAGAAGTGCTTTTGCCTTTAACCTCTATCTTTTCTTCAAAATCTTTGTAGTAGTAAGTGATTATCACTTCATAGCTTTGTTTAGATTTAAAGGTTATAACAGTCTCAAAGCATCCTTGCCCTTCAAAATAGACAAAATTATCAGTTGGTTTTATTTTTATGATGGACAGGTAGTCTAATTTTATACACTTCATGGTCTATACCTCTAAGATTTGATTTAGAATAATGATAAGGATTTTGACCAAAAGCTTGAAGGGCAGTTATTTAAGTATAACGGTTAGATTTTGGAGTTTAGCGGATTAAAAAGAGGGGCCCTTTAAAGGGCCCTAAAGTCTGAGGTGTGGTGAGAAAACACAGCTACCAGCTGGTAGCTAAAAGTAAGGCGTTGTATCCTACGTGAAGTAACTCCCAAAGTATGTATACAATCAACAGCCATTTAAAAAACTTTCTTTCTATCCCTTTTACATCTTTATATATCAAATACAAAAATACAGCTATTAAAAACTGTAAAAACAAAGAAAAAGAGAGGGTCAAAAGACCCTCAAAACTTAGATTTTTCATTTAAGCTCTGTTATCCATTTTGCGATCTTTTCTGCCTCATCTTTTGGTACGTTTGCCATAGGTGGCATTGGAGTATAACCAGGCCAGTTTGAAGGTTCAGGCTGATAGATTAGTTTTACTATTCTGTCCGGAGTATATCCTTTTTTAGCAACCTCTTTAAAAGCAGGTCCAACTATTTTAGTATCAACTGCATGGCATGCTGTACAACCATTTTTTGCAACCAATTTTTCCCCTTCTGATAGGTTAGCCGCCTCTGCAACAGAAATTCCAACCGGCTTAGTTTTTGCTTCTTTGTAATCTTTTTCTACTGCTGCTAAATACTCCTGTGTTTGTTTTTGCATTTGTGCTATCGCCGGTTCAAGTAGTGATACTCTCATTCCGTGTCTTGTTATTCCCATTGATATAAGCGTTACTAACAATAATCCAGCAGCCAAATAAGCATGCTTTGGTGAGATGTTATCGTTGAAGAACTCTTTAAGCAATATAGCAATCGCACCAAGAACGGATATAACTGCTATAATTATGAATACTTCAAATCCTTTTGAATAGAAGCTTTCAATACCGTAGTTAGGAAATTGGAAGAACGCCAACGTTCCAACAAAAAGGTTTAAAACAGTTGGAACTAAAAACCATGCTTTTCCTTGTCTGATAAGAATGTTTGCCGCCTCTAAATCTTGACCTTTACTTTTTTTGTAAACTCCGTACAAGAGCATAAACATACCATTTACTGCAAACGCTCCAAGGTAGAAGTGAGCTAATCTAAACAGTACATCAGGTCTTGAAACAACATCCCAAAAGTGAGTGTTTGGTGTCCAGGTTGATGGTGTTACGTAAAGTTGTACCGTAGACATAAACACAGGAGGCAGTGATAAAAACAGTATAGCAGCTATAGCGCCTATGGTGATATGTAGCGCTTTATGGTCTTCAAGTTTATGCCAACTAAATTTGTACAGATATGAAATTAAAAAGGCTACTACGTTTCCCCAAATTATATGGAGCCATTGAGGTGAGTTCATAACAGAAGCCGAATAAAAGAAAGCTGTGTACATAACGCTAACAATCAAAAGAGGAGCAACCCCCCATAACGCCCCCATATTTTCACTGATGGTTACAGGTGTAGTTAGTAAGTATGCTACTTTGTCATAATTTTTGTCATTTTTTAAATGACCTATCCAGTTGTTAATCACAGATAAAACAGAAGAGCCAAGCAAAACGTTGATGAAAATTATATGAACTAAAAATGAGACAACCAGAAGAATATGAAAAACAGGGACTAATAAAGCATCCATTCCACCTGTTGGTAGTGGTAAAGGTATATCATGGGGAAGGTAAGGGAATATTGGGTTATTTGGATTATTCATTTTTCCACCTCCATTTTTATTTATTTACTGCTGTTTGGGTTTGCTTTTGTTCTACCAATGTAGCAAGGTATGCTGCTAATGCTCTTCTCTCTTCATCCGTTCCTACAAATGGCGGCATAAAAGGAGTTGCTGGAGAGTTTAAAGCTCCTATTCTGTGATAGATAGCATTCTCATCTAAACCTTTAACTTTCTTAGTTATTGCATTTACTCCATCTACAGAGTGACAAACTCTACATTCAAGCTTAAACAAATACTCACCTACTTTAACTTTGTTCTCTTCTGTGATGGTTCTGTACTGTTGAGGAACGAAAGATGCATACTTTAAAACACCAACGTTATTTAAATGCGCAACGTCAGAATTTCTAATTCCATGGGCGTACATGTATCCATAAATTATATAAGGCTTTCTTACAAATTCCCTAATTCTTTCAAACTCAGCCACTAAGAACACGTAAGAAACCATCATTAAAGATGCTAAGGCAAACGGAACAGCTTTTGGCTTTAGGTAGAAAGCAAAGACTGCAACAAGGATTAAAGCAAACGCTCCAAGAAGTGCGATAATTAGCATTTCTTTATGACCGATGTATTTGGTTGTTAATCCTGCAACAAACATTAAGCTTTTTGCTTCTTGTGGAATTTGTGCATAGTACCACAATCCAAAGATAATTGTTATCGGAATGGTTGCAAGCACAATTCTTCCAAACCATCTTTCAGCTTTTTCTCTTAATGCTAAATCATTTCTTGTAAACCACCAAGTCCAGTACATTGATATTGCAGCAGCAAAGCCGATAGCAAAAAATGTTCTAAACATTAAAGATGGTATCCAGCCTGGGTTAAAGAGTGAAGCTACATAGTCTGGCTGAGCTGGAAAGTCTGATTTAAGCCAGTTTCCTGGTGTTAGCATAAATCCAAGTATCGCAGTGATGATAACCATCGTAAGCCAGCTGCAACTGCGTAAACAATTCCAAACTTCAAGTTTTGAGTTCTTTTTTCCCAGCCGTACGTTTTCCAAGTTAAAAACCATGCAAGTAAGAAAATTAACTCAACGTTAAACACTATCCATTCTGTAAACCATTTCCAGAAGAAAACTCTAAGCAGTGAGCCAATAGCCGGCGGGTCTATGATGTTTGCGTGTATCCATATACCTATTCCTGCCAAAGCACCGATGGCAGTCGCAGCAATAAACATAACAAACAAGATTTTGTAGGTTAGGTCATAGAGCTTCTGGTCGTTAGTTTTTATGGCGTACCACTGGGTAAGAGCAAGGACGATGCTTCCACCAACCGCAGCACCGTGAGAGATAAGAACGTGGAGGATAGCATCAATCGCAAAAATGAGCCTGTGCCCTAAAACGGGCATCTCAAAAATCGGATAGCT
>GG748562.1_pt6 | contig 10108 bp, 10 predicted proteins | sample 429578 | NCBI scaffold set GG748486.1
GAACTTCATTTACTTCTAAAACATCTTTTAACACAGTTCTTGCAACGTCTAAAGTTATTTGTCTACCCATTATTTCGCTGTAAGCTTTTAATCTTTTTATTGAACCCTCTAGCTCTCTAACGCTTGTATTTACTGTTTTTGCAATAAATAGAACTACATCTCTTGAAAATTCTACATTCAATTCTTTCATTTTCTTTAATGTTATGTTAATCTTTGTTTCTAAATCTGGCTTGGTTATTTCAACAATTAATCCGCTGCTAAATCTACTTATCAATCTTTTTTCTATTCCATTTAACTTAGAAGGCGGTTGGTCTGAGGATAAAATTATCTGCTTTCCAAGGCTGTATAAAACGTTAAAAATATGATAGAACTCTATTTGTGTTCTTTCCTTTCCAACTAAAAATTGTATATCGTCAATAAGTAGAAGGTCTACTTCTCTGTACTTTTTTCTAAACTCTAAAATCATTCCTTTTTCTAAATATGAAAAAAGTTCAGAAGCAAATGTGTCTGCTGTTGTGTAAATGATTTTTGCTGTTGAGTTTTTTGCAAGAACATGATAAGCTGTTCCGTGTAATAAATGAGTTTTACCAAGTCCAACATCGCCATAAATAAAAAGTGGATTATAAATTTTTCCTAAATTTTCCGTAACAGCCAAACATGCTTGAAACGCAACTTTATTATTATTTCCAACTATAAGATTATCAAAAGTATATTTAGGATTCAATGATAAATATTGATAAAAATCTGTTTCTTCAAAGTTTTTTGAATTTTTACTCTTTTTTGTTTTCTTTGAAGATCTATCCTTTAAAGAAATAACATGTATTTTTACATTTCTTCCAATAACCTTATTTGCTGAAGTTTCTATATTTTCTAATATTTCTGTTTCTATCCAATTTTTGTAAATATTGTCCGGAGTATAGATATATATATTTCCTTCGTTGTAGTATACCTCTTCAAGAGAATTTAGTATCATATATGATGTATTATCAATTTTTTCCCTTAAGTCATGGAGAATAGACTGCCAAAGTTTAGATTCACTAATACTGACGTTTGACGTATTGCCAGGATTATTTTTGCTTAAATCCATTCTCCACTCCTTTATTTCATTTTAGGGATATCTATTATATTTTCTTTTAGGTAAATTTTTAAAATTTTTTTATTTGACTTTTAAAATTTTTATGATAGAATAAATATGTAATTAAAAAAATATGCGTTTTATAAAGACTTAATTTATTTTTCCTTGAAAAATCTTGTTTACTTTGTTAAGAAAATTTAACAACAATATAGCATAGAATTGAATATTATTAGGGAATGCTCCAAAATTTTTTTAAGTTTACTTTTTCTCTTCATCTTGAGGCTGTAAGTCGAAAGATTCCTTCTTTCAATTTTTTATTCGAAAAGAAAAAACATGAGATTCTTCGCTTAAACTCAGAATAACATTATAGAAGCACAAAGGCAGAGATTTTCCCCTGGCTTCAGAATAACGATGTGGATTTTTGCGGGCAGTTTCAACATTATTACAAGCAGTTAAACTGTAATGATAGCGTTTCACTTCTTAAGTTTCCTGTTCCAGGTTTAAAAGATAAGCTCTTAACTCTTGTCTTTTATCTGTAATGACAAACGCTTCTTGGACTGTTGACCCTTTTTTTAGCAATAACTTTGCACCTGTTTCAGTATCATACTGATATTTTATAATTTTATCCCCTTTTTGAGCCTTTGGACTTGTATATATTCTTCCTGGTATGATGGACTTAGCAAGCCCAATTTCTACCAGAGCCTGTAAGTCCTTTTCAAAATCTTCAATGATAGAGTGTTCTCTTTTTATACCTTTTTTTCTGTATTTCATTTTAAAATGGTTTTTCTGGAACACTTTCCCAATCTTTTAAAAATCTTCCTAATCCAATATCCGTAAGCGGATGTTTAGCCAGTTGTGCAATTACAATGTACGGAATTGTTGCTATATCTGCTCCAATCATTGCGGATTCTATTACATGAACAGGATTTCTGACAGATGCTACGATAATTTCAGATTTAAAATTATAGTTATCTTTGATTTGCTTGATTTGTTTTATTAAATTCATACCGGTATGACTAATATCATCCAATCTGCCTACAAAAGGAGATATATAAGATGCTCCAATCTTCATAGCTAATAAAGCCTGGGCTGGAGAGAATACCAATGTAACGTTAGTCTTTATTCCTTTACTTTCAAAGTAATTTACTGCCTTTAAACCTTCCCGAGTCATTGGAATCTTAATAACAACATTTTTACCAAGTTCTGCAAGTTTTTCACCTTCTTTAATCATACCTTCTGCATCTGTGCTTGCAACTTCTAAGCTAACTGGCTTATCCGGCACTTCTGCCAATATACTTTTTACCACATCCCAAAATGGTTTTTTAACCTTTGCGATTAACGTTGGATTAGTTGTTACTCCATCAAGAAAATGTAATCTGTTTGCCTCTCTAATTTCATTCACATCTGCTGTATCAATGAAAAATTTCATCTATTACCTCCTATTATGTTTTTGTAATTTTCATAAAATCTTGCATTTAGCCAGTTAATATCAAACCATTCTACGGGATTAACCTCTATTCCGTTAACCAAAACTCCGTAATGTAAATGGTCTCCTACAGCCAATTCTGTCGTTCCTGTTTTTCCTATATACTGACCTTTTTTCACTGTTTCTCCTTCTTTAACTGCAATTTCGCTTAAATGAGAGTATAACGTATAAACACAAAGACCATGGTCAATAATTATGCTATTGCCATATATGTCCAAAAATCCAGTAAAAACAACTTTCCCGTTGTTAGATGCTTTAACTGGTGCATTTTTTACAGATGCAAAATCGAATCCTTTATGATAAGCATCTGCTCCTTCAATGATTTTACCATTATATCTGTATTTTCTATAATCAGCAAAACCGCCAAGCTTTGCAGCATTTTCTAAATATATAAACTCTCCTTCAAACATTGGATACACATTTTCACATTTACTTGCTATCTTATGGATAAGGCTTTCATTTTTGTTTCTTATAACGGTATTAACATACTTGAACAATTCAGCTTTATCTGGAATGTCTTTATCTGAAGGTGATTTTATTTTTGTGTCTATAAAATTATCATCAATATCTAAAATGGATTGTGAGTAATTTACTTTTTTGAAATTGTAAGAAATTGAATTTACTGTTTTATTATCTGCATTGTCTAATGCTTCTAAAAAAATAGGTTTTTTATCATTATAAAAATAAGGAAGGCTAAAAGGACATACATAAGTGTTATTTAAGTTTAAACATTTAAAACTAAGATTTTCTACCTTTACATCTAAAGTTTTTAGGTCTTCGGACGATTTAGCAAATACAAAACCTGTACCACCGTTTATTATGTTTTGAGTGGATGCTAATATAGAAATTGAAGGTGGTGTAAAATCAATTTTAACATCTTTTGTCAATACTTTTGTATTTTTAAGTATGGAACCATCTCTTGCTTCTATCTCTAAAACAGCATTTCCTTCAACCAAGCCAAGACTCTTGGGCTTAATATTTACATTTAAAGATACGTCTTTTTGATTATCCATACTTTGTTCAAAAACCTTAATTTTATGATTATTTTGTGAAATATATACTTTTAAATCTCTTATGCCCGGCTTATCATCTACAGCTTTAACTGATATAACAGCATTCTCTCCTAAAGACAAAGTTTTATTCAGTATTGTAATCTCAGGCTTTGAAAAGTTTATTCTTTCTGAAATGAATAAAATAATAAACCCTATTAAAGTAAGTAAGATTAGAAATAAGCTTTTTTTCATCTACACTCCTTCATTAATTTGCCTTGTTAAGAAAGATTTTCTTGCCATATATTTGTTGTAAGCATCTATGTAAGCTTTAATACTTGCTTCTATTATGTCTGTAGATGTTCCTTTTCCGGAAGCTATATGCTCAGAATCTTCAAATCTGACAATAACTCTTACTTCGCCCATTGCATCTTTACCTGAGCTTAAAGACCTAATAGTATAGTCCATAAGTTTTCCTTTTATGTTTAAAGCTTTTTCCAAAGCATTGATTGCACAGTCTATCGGACCATCTCCGCATGCAGTTGAGATTACCTTTTGCCCTTCCTTTTCTATCTTTACAGTTGCAGTTGGAATAACGTTATCGCCACTAATTACATGGAAGTATTTTAATTTTGCCTCTTGGTCAAACTCTGAAAACTCTTCTAAGATTAAAGCTTCTATATCTTCGTCAAATACTTCTTTTTTCTTGTCTGCAAGTTTCTTAAATTTTTGGAACAATGCGTCTATTTCACTTTCTGATAAGGTTGTATAGCCAAGCTCTTCCAACCTTGCTTTAAATGCATGTCTTCCAGAATGTTTTCCAAGAACAATTTTAGATTTTGGTACACCTACATCCTCAGCTCTCATTATTTCATAAGTTTCTCTATGTGCAAGAATTCCATGCTGATGTATACCTGCCTCATGAGCAAAAGCATTATCTCCAACAATTGCTTTGTTTGGTTGCACAAAACTTCCTGTAATTCTGCATAATAACCTACTTGTCTTGTAAATTTCTTTTGTGTTTACAGTTGTATAAATATCTTTAAAGTAATCATGTCTTACTTTTATAGCCATTGCAACTTCTTCAAGTGCAGCATTACCAGCCCTCTCACCAATTCCATTTATAGTTGCGTGAACCTGTCTTGCTCCATTTTTTACAGCAGAGAGTGAGTTTGCAACCGCCAATCCTAAATCGTTATGACAGTGAACGCTGATTACAGCCTTATCTATATTTGGAACGTTATTTTTAATATCTGCTATTAACTTTCCAAACTCTTGTGGAATAGCATAACCAACAGTATCAGGTACGTTTATCGTCTTAGCTCCTGCATCTATAACAGCTTCAAAAACTCTGTACAAAAACTCTCTTTCAGACCTAAAAGCATCTTCTGCAGAAAATTCAACATCATCTGTAAATCTTAAAGCATACTTTATTGCTTTTACAGCTCTTTCTAAAACTTCCTCCGGCTTCATTCTTAACTTATACTGCATATGAATAGGAGATGTTGCTATAAATGTATGAATTCTTCTGTTTTCTGCTAAAGATAGTGCTTCTCCTGCTTTTTCTATGTCTGACTCTAATGCCCTTGCCAAGGAGCAAACTTTTGCATTTTTTACTTCCTGAGCAACTCTTTTAATAGCTTCAAAATCTCCTTCAGATGCAGCAGCAAAACCAGCCTCAATAACATCAACGCCGAGTTTTTCAAGCTGTAAAGCCATCTTTACTTTTTCTTCAACTGTCATTGAAAAACCAGGTGCTTGTTCACCATCTCTTAAAGTTGTATCAAATATAATCAACTTTTCCATTTTAATCCTCCATAAAGTTATTAGAAAACGTTATTAATAAAAGATAAAATATAATAACATAATAAGAAATTCAAGAAAATGCACTATGTAGAAAGTACTGTAAAATTTTAGTAAGCTTGCTTTTTTGTCATTGTATAATGTATGTGTAAATTGAGTTAACCTTCACCGGCTGTTGAATGAAGATGTTGATTTTTGTAAACAGTACGTAATACTATTTTTCTAACTTTTTACACCTTTCTAATCATCAGACCTTTTAAATAAAAAGACGTTGGAATATTTAATATATATGGATGGTCTTTATCTTGGGTAAAGAAATGAACAAACTCTGCCATATTTTTAGTATCTTTTAAACTGTCGTATGTAGTGTTTATCAAATCTTCCAATGTAATATTTTGTGAACAAGAGAAAATGGCAAGATATCCATCTTTATTTAGTAGTTTTAAGCTGTTTAAGATTAAATATTTAAAGCCTCTAAGTGCATCGTGTTTTTCATTTTTACTCTTTGCAAAAGGTGGTGGGTCAAGGATTATCAAATCATATTTATCTTTTTCTTTCTTTAAAAAATCAAACACATCATCTTTTACTATTTCGTAATTCTTTAAATCATTTATTTTTGCGTTTTCTTCAACTTGTGATAAAGCAAAGCCTGAAATATCTACAAATTTTATAAATTCAGCTTCTTTTTTACCACAGTGAATCCCAAATCCTCCTGCATTACAAAATAAGTCTAATACTTTAAATCCTTCTTTTATATATTCAGAAGTTAACTTTCTGTTAGCCCTTTGGTCTAAATAAAAACCTGTTTTTTGACTTTCTTGTAAAGAAACTAAAAATTTAACATCATGCTCAAAAATCAAAATCTTTTCTGGCACTTCTCCAAAAAGTACTTTCTTTTCTGTCTGTAGACCTTCTTTTTCTCTTGCTTTTTCATCAGACTTTTCTATTATCCCTTTTGGCTTAATTATATCAATCAAAGACTTTAGAATAATTTCTCTTAACTTTTCCATTCCGTATGTATTAATCTGTAATGATAAATAACCATCGTAATAATCAACTATCAAGCCTGGCAGTCCATCTGCCTCTGCATGAATTAATCTAACCGCGTTTGTTATTTTTAACAGCTCTTTTCTTTTATCAAAAGCTTTTTTAATCTTTTCTTTTATAAAATCTTCATTTACTTGAACATCTTCAAAGGATAAAATTCTTATAGTTATCTTGCTCTTTGGATTTATGTACCCAACTCCGCAGAAAGTGTTTTTAAAATAAACCTTTACTAATTCTCCGGGCGTAATCTCTTTTGATATTTTTTTGATTTCTTTGTTGTATATCCAAGGATTTTTAGATAGTATTTTTTCATAGCCTTCTTTTGTTATTTCCACCTTTTTATAAGTCAAATCATTCTCCCGCTAATCTAAAAACATTTTTTATATCTTGACAAAAAGTTTCTTCTTCCTTTGGATTTCTAAGAACATAAGCCGGATGGTATGTTATATAAACTTTTTTGTCCATAAACTCTAATATGCTTCCTCTTTTTTTTGTGATTTTTGCTTCTTTCTTAAAAATTCCTCTGTATGCAGTAGCTCCAAGTAAGCATAAAACTTTTGGATTGATTATTTCTATCTGTCTTAATAAAAAAGGAATGCAAGCTTCCTGCTCTTCTATTGTTGGTGTTCTGTTATTAGGTGGTCTGCATTTGTTAATGTTGGCAATATAGACCTCTTCTCTTCTATGTCCTGCATCTTCTATGCATTTTGTAAGTAGTTTTCCTGCTCTTCCAACAAAAGGTCTTCCTTGTTTATCTTCTTCCTCTCCGGGAGCTTCTCCAATGAACATAATTTTAGCATTAACATTACCTTCACCCAAAACAGGATTTGTTCTATTTTTGTATAAATCACATTTTGTGCAAACCTTAATCTCTTCATAAATCTTGTCTAACTCTTCTATTTTATTTATTTGATTATTTGATTTTTGATTTAAGATAGGCTTATCTAAAATAATCTCTTCAAAACCAAGCTCTTTTAAAACTTTAAGATAATTTTTATCTATCATACTTTTTCCTTTTTCTGACAATCCTCACAAATTCCAAAGATTTCTAATCTGTGATAAACTGGTTTAAAGTTGTATTTTTTACATACTTCATTTTGAATAGATTCTATTTTTCCATCGTGAAATTCTATAATCTTTCCACAGCTTATACAGATTAAATGGTCATGATGTTCTTTGTTTCCAACTTCGTAAAATGTTTTATTGTTAAGCTTAATTACTTCTTCAATGTATCCCAAATCTTTCAGTATGACTAATGTTCTATATATGGTCGAACGTGACGCTTTAAGATTTTTTTCTTTTGATTTGAAAACTAAATCTTCTATTTCAAAATGACCATTAAAATTTAATATCTCGTCAATTATTTCTAATCTTTGCTTCGTAAGTTTTAAATTTTTTAGCTTTAGCTTTTTTATAAGCTCTTCTTTGTTAATCAAGATTTACCTCTTTTTTAAATCTGGTCTGATAAGATTAAATATATTACTTTCATCAACTAAACAATAATCAGCTCCGCCGAGTCTTCCAACTACTTTTAACTTTTTATTATCTACATATCCTTTTTCGTTAAGCAGATGGTCTTTTATGTGAAACTTTAAAATCTCTCCAAAAATTAGTCCCATATTTGCGATTTCTAAAATCATAAATTTTTTACATTCTATATTAATAGGTGATTCAGCAATTCTTGGCGAGTTTACCAAGTCAGACTTTACAGGTGTAAGATTTGATTCTTTAAATTCATCTATGTTTTCATCAAACGGTGATGCGGTAATGTTCATTTTTTCTACAAGGTCATAGGTCACTATGTTTATGACAAAATCTCCCACTTCTTCAATGTTTTTCCAAGTGTCTTTTTTTCTGTCATCATCTTTTTTCCCAATAGAGATTGCAATAAGAGGCGGACTCGAAGATATTCCCATATAAAAGCTAAAAGGTGCTATATTAAATATTCCATCTTTTGATACAGTGGAAACCCAAGCAATAGGTCTTGGAACAATAGTGCTTATCATAAGTTTATATATTTGAGTTTCGTTTAAATTTTTAACATCAAATTCCATCAATCATTTTCTCCTATCAATTTTGTACTATTTTTAATATACCACTGGTTAATATAATCAACAATTTCATCAATATTATCCATCTGTTTAAATAGCTTTGCATCTTCTTTATTAATATATCCATCTTTTACTACCACATCATTTAGCCATTGCACAAATCCATTCCAATATTCATTTCCGTATAGTATAACTGGAAAAGGTTTAAGCTTCTTTGTTTGTATTAAAGTTAACGTTTCCGTTAATTCATCAAGGGTTCCAAACCCTCCTGGAAATAGGACAAATGCTGTTGCATACTTTACTAACATAACCTTTCTTGCAAAAAAATAATTAAAATTTAAGATTTCTGTAAGATATTTGTTTGGTTTTTGTTCTTTTGGAAGTTTTATGTTTAAACCGACCGAATTTCCGCCTGCTTCAAATGCTCCTCTGTTTGCAGCTTCCATAATTCCCGGTCCACCGCCAGTTACGATTGAAAATCCTTTTTTAGAGAGTTTAAAAGCTAACTCTCTTGCAGCTTCATAGTATTTGTTTCCTTCCTCTACCCTCGCAGACCCAAAAATAGTAACAGAAGGCAGAAAATTCGGCATAACTTCAAATCCATCTATAAAATCTCCAATTATTTTAAACAACCTCCAAGATTCTTCTTTTTTCATTTCATTGATAATATAGCTATTCATTTACAAAGACTCCTAAGAAATTTTGATTAATATTTTATATCAAGTTATTTTTTAAAAATTAAATTGCTTTGTTTGAGAATAGACTCTATTGATGGAATACTTTGAAAAACAAAGCTTATATTTAACTTTAAAGTGTTAGGATGATTACTGATTTTATTATTTAAAATAGAACAAAAAGTTTTAAAGAAAGTTTTTATTAAAAAAATAACATTGGATGATCTATTAAAAATAAAAAGATGGTATTTAAGCTACCCCATAAAAAATGTGTCGGGTGAGAAATTCAATAAAAGTATGAGATTCTTCGCTTCGCTCAAAATGACAAATAAGACTGCCCCTGACGCTTGTTATTCAACCTTTAACTATCATCTTAAAAGACGCAAAAGTCCGAAGGATCTCCTTTTTAAATTTTATAAAAACTGCTAATTTCTCACCTCAAGAATGACAAAAACTAATTATTCATATACTATTTTTGGTGATAAAAAGATTAAAAGCTCATTTGTTTTTTCTTGTTGATATTTTTCTTTAAATAAATATCCAAAGATAGGAATATTCATTAAACCTGGTACTCCACTATCTTTAACATCCTCCATTTTTTCTAAAATTCCCCCGATTACAATAACAGAACCATCTTTAGCAACTACTTTGCTTGTTACAGTTTTTGTTTGAATAGGGGGATTACCTAAAATTAAATTTTTAAAGTCTGGCACATCCTGAGTAATGGTTAAATCCATGATAATATTCCCGTCTGCTGTAGTTCTTGGTGTTACGTTTAATTTTAATGTAGCCTTTTTAAATTGAACATTTCCAGGAGTTGTGGCGGTAGCACCAGTTACATAAGGTATATCGTATCCTTGAGAAATTTCCGCTGTTTCACCATCTATTGTTACGATTTGTGGTTTGGAAAGTATTTTAGACCTTCCTATACTTTGCAATGCTGATAATCTTATATCTAAAAAGTTCTGTAATCCACCTAAAAC
>GG748540.1_pt4 | contig 10103 bp, 9 predicted proteins | sample 429578 | NCBI scaffold set GG748486.1
CTACAGAAAGAATTTATATCCTAAGCTATCCAAATTTTGAAGTAAAGAAAAGTTTTAATAGTTATTTTTTAACAAACTTAATACCAGACTCAACAGTAAAGACAGAAACAGATGTAGCTATCAAATCAGCCTTAAAAGACAATCAAATAGAAAAACTAAAAAACATCTTACACAGATTTTTTGCAAGCATACCATATGATTGGTATAGAAAAAATGATTTAGAAAGCTATGAAGGCTTTTATGCATCAATTATCTATGCTTTATTTAGCGGAGCAGGATTTGAAACAGTAGCAGAAAACGCTACTAATAAAGGTAGAATAGATTTAACAATAATCTACAACAACAAAGTGTACATCATAGAGTTTAAAGTAGTAGAAGACCAGCCAGAAAAAACAGCTTTAAAACAGATTGAAGAGAAAAAATATTATAAAAAGTATTTAGGTAAATATGAAAAGGTTTATTTGATTGGAATTGAGTTTAGTAAAAAAGATAGAAACATAGTGGATTTTGACTATAAAAAATTTGGGAGGTGCACTGGCTGTTGCTATTTTCTGTAAAAAAGTGTTAAAAAGTTTATATTAATAATATAAAAACAAAAAGTATAAAATTGTAAATGATAAAAAAAAGAGAGTAAATAAAGATGATAACACTGCAATGCCAACTTGAATTTCAAAATACGTAAGATAAAAAACTGTATTAGATTTAATGCGTATATACCTTGGGTGAGAAATTACTCCCCATAGTTTACTTTTTCTAAAAAAGCTATAGTCAATAGCATATGCATATAGATAAGCAACAAAAGTTTTAATCTTTCTCCATCTACTTACAAGATTGAAATTCTTTATTTGAGAATTTACTGCTTCAATAATTTGTCTTTTACTCTTTTCTTGTTTATCTTCACATAATTTAACATATTTACATCCTTTATAATCTTTATCTCCTATAAATTCAAAATTTTCAGTCAAAGGGAGTTAAAATAATGTTGTGTCTAAATAAAATTATAAGGAGGAATAATAATGGAAAAAAAGAATACTTTGAAAAAATATTAGACAGATCAACTGAAGAATTAGTAAAAGAATTTTTTCCAGACGGTATAACAACTCAAAAAAAGATAGGTATAAGAAAACTTTTAGAATCTGTTTTAGAACTGGTCATGAACCAAGAAAGAAATTTCTTCCTTGAAAATGACGATGATAACAAAGCAAATGGGTATTATGAAAGAAATCTAAATACTGGTTCCTTCAAGCTTAACATAAATGTCCCAAGAGATAGAAAGGGTAAATTTAGACCACAAATAATACCTAAAGCCTCATAAAACAGTTAATGAAGATTATATAGACCTTCTTATGAGTTTAGTATCCAATGGATACTTTAGAAAGTAAGATAGATTCTACATTAAAAAAGCTTAGGTTTAAACTACTTTAAAACAACATATGGATGTAATCAAAAAACAGCTTATAGAAAGACTTGAGTGTTTTTAAAACAAGAGAGCTTCCATCGGATGCATTTGTACTGTAATCACTGTGATATAAAAGAGAAAAACAAAATCAAAAAAAGCTTCTGTCTATGTAGTTCTTTAAAGTGGACTTACAAAGAAACAAGACGGATTAGAAAAATTAGATGATTTATGTAGCAAAAATACAGTGGAAAGCGTTAATAGCATGATAGAGAAGGTAAGAATAAATTTAGGTGGATATTTTCAATCTGTAGATATACTTGAGATAAATCTGCTTATACAAAGAGATAATTTAAAGAATAAAAAGTGGAAAAAGCCTGTACCTGCTTTTAAAGTATCTTCTTATGAAATTCTACAATTGTTTAATAAAAAGTTTTCAATCCAGACACAAAATTATTGACAAGTCTCCCAAACACAGGAATTTTATTCTTTGCTTCTCTTCCTCTACTGCCTTTCCTTTTCCCTCCAAAATAGCTTTCATCCATTTCTAATTATTCTGATAAAAGCTGGTTATCTTTTGAGACAAATTTGTATATAAACTGTCTAAGTTTTGTGTAAATTTTGTGTGTAGTATTGTAAGTTAAATCAAGTTCTTTATGTGCTTTATAAGCAGCAGCTTCAAGTATGAATAGTTTTACAGCCAATATGAATTTAGAGAAAGTAGCTTTAAATCTTCAAGGATACTGTCTTTTCTAACACTTCATTCTTTTTTACATTTATAGTATTTGTAGAAGTTTCTTCTGACTTTACTAATGTTTTTAGCATTACAGAAAGAACAGCTGTCAAATGTTTTAAGTATACTTTTTTTCTCTTAAAAATTCTTCTGCTTTTTCTTCTGATGATGCTATCTATATTAATTCTACTAAGTTTTACCTCCTATACTACTTATTATTTATAGTATGGATGGATTATTTTGAGTAATTGCCAATTTTATTTTTAAATTTTTCCAAAATGATATGACTTACACAAGCGAAGAGTGATAAGTTTTTAAAGACTCTCAGACTTTACCCATCACCCGTCTCTATCTAAGCCGCTCATTATTTATAAATAAATCTCTAATCCATCTTTTCTTTTAACTTGTATAACTGCTGGTCTTGGGATTGGACAGTTGTCGTTTAGATACGGCCATTTTGTAGCGTTTAAATCTCCTTCTCCTGGATGTTGGATTGCACAGAAAAATATTTTATAATCATCTGAAAATTCAGGACCGCATATTTCACAGTTTGGCACGCCTGATAAAAACATCTTTAGCTCTTTTGTAAATGGATTTAGCACATAAATACCATCATTAGATTTCAGTCTATCTAATCCAGGATTACCGTCGGTTGCTATCCATACATTACCAGCTTTATCAATGGCTATGTTATCCGGTGCTGATATTGGTGGAATATCAGACTTAGCAAGCTGTCCGTAAATAAAAAGCTTGTTGTTATAAGAGTTTGCTTTTGGGTCCCCACACATCAAAGCTATTCTCCAATTAAATTTTGTTGAAGTAGGGTTGTGATTCTCTTCAATGATTTCTATAATATGTCCCATTGTATTTTCGGGTCTTGGGTTTGCTGCGTTTGTTTCTGATGCTTTTCTTTTTTCATTGTAAGTCATTACAGCAAAAACAGATTTAGTAATATGGCTATACTCCACGTCTTCCGGTCTGTCCATTTTCGTAGCGTTTAATAAATCAGCAGCTTTTCTTGTGTAGACAAAACACAAGACAGGGTCTTCTTGGAATACGTTTGGTAGCTTTGGATTTGGCTTTATTGTGTACTTTCCATTTTCTAAGTAAGCTGATGCAATTTCTACCCATTGTCCTGTTAAATCATCGTTAAACACAGCCACGTATAGCGTTCCTTCATCTAACAGGTTAAGATCTTTCTCTCTATCATGTGGGTCAAACTTGTTTTTAGTTACAAATTTATAAAGATATTCAAATCTTTCATCATCTCCCATGTAAACTGCTACTCTTCCATCTTTTCCGATGGCAGTATTTGCCGCTTCGTGCTTAAACCTTCCAAGAGCTGTTCTTTTAATCGGTGGTCTGTTTGGGTTTAATGGGTCAATTTCCACAACCCAGCCAAATCTGTTTGCTTCGTTTGGCTCCTTTTCAACATTAAACCTATCGTAGTACTTATAAAATCCGTAATAATCATGATATTTAACACTCGGAATGCCGTATCTTTGATGGATTTCAACAACTTTATAATCTGTCATTTTTTCTGGGTCTATGTTTTCTAAATCTCCTCCAAAGTAAGAATGGAAGTTTTCTTCACAGGATAAAACCGTTCCCCATGGAGTTTTTCCTGCTGAGCAATTAGCAATAGTTCCATACACAAACTCGCCCTTTGGGTCGTAAGATGTTTGAAGAAGTTTATGTCCTTTCGCAGGTCCGGATATTAAAATTTTTGTTTCTGTCGTTATTCTTCTGTTGAATTTAGAGCCTTTTACATACTCAAAAAATCCAACTTTATTCTTTTTAATCTCAACTATAGAAAGCCCATGAGCCTGAATCATAAAATCGACCTCTTCTTTAGTTGGCTGATTTCTTAGAAAATAATCTTTAAACATAAGTTCCGGGTTAGTGTATTCATGATTTACAACCAAAAGAGTTTTATCTTTAAAGTTAAAAAATCCTACAAAATCATTATTGTATCCAAAGCAGTACTTTTGCCTTTCAACATCATGGTTAGATACTTTTTCAAAAACATTCTGATAGTTTATTCCATCGTTGTTATCTAACGGGTCTCCCCATTTGATTAAAATTTTCCATTCATAACTTTCTGGAATTGTTATTTCATCTTTTGTATTTGGATAAATAGTTTTAAAAGATAGGTTTTTATAGCTTTTTACAGATGTTTGAATATTCTTAGAATATCCAACGTTAAACAGTCCAGAAAGTCCTAATATTCCGCAAATCTTAAATAAATCTCTTCTTGATATGGCTTTTTCTAAAATGTCTCCAAAGTAGTTTTCCATAATTTAGAACCTCTCAAAGTTATTTTATAATCAGAGATTTTATCAATTTTTTATTAAAATTAAGTTAAATTTTCTTAACTTATTTTTTAAAAATGCTATAAATACAAAAAGAATGAATACCTTGGGTGAGAAATTAGCAATTTTTATAGGATTTAAAAAGGAGATCCTTCGGCTTACAGCCTCAGGATGACAAGGAAAGATTGACTGATGGGTATTATAGGAATGGAAGCCTAATTTGTCATTCTGAGCGAAACGAAGAATCTCCATTAAAAAAGGAGATCTTTCGGACTTGCATCCTTGGGGTAAAAAAGTAAACTTACATAAATTTTGAAACACTAACACTTTATCTACTATCTAAAAAAGCTTGAATTTAGATACAATTTTAAGGATAATATTAACTTGTACAAATGCTTAGCGAAAAATTATTACTTTATCAAAATTAGGTGGGCTGTAAGATGGATTTAGTAAACATAAAGATTGATGGAATTGAAATTTCTGTGCCTAAGAATACAACCGTTTTGGAAGCTGCAAAAAAAATTAATAAATTGATTCCGACCTTTTGTTATCATGAAAAACTGCCAATCTTTGGTGGATGTAGAATGTGTTTGGTCTATGATGTTAAAGCAAAAAGAAGCATCATTGCATGTGGAAGTTATGTATATGACGGGATGGAAATAGAGACTGAGAATGAAAAAGTAAAAGAAGATAGAAAATTTATTCTTGAAATACTATTTACAAGACATCCACTTGACTGTCCAATATGTGATAAAGCCGGAGAATGTGATTTACAAAATTGGGGGACCTACTGGGGACCACAGCATAATATACTACCAATAACACCTTTTGAAAAAATAAGACCGGAGGAAGATTGGAAAAGTGATTATCTTGAATATGTATCAAATAGATGTGTTCTATGTATGAAATGTGTAAGTGTTTGCGATAATATAAACAAATCTCATTCTATTACTCAAATAGAAAGAGGATTTGAGATATTAATCTCTCCAGCTTTAAAACCTATGGATACATCAACCTGTGAAATGTGCGGTCTTTGTGTAGACATATGTCCGGTTGGAGCTATTTTATTTAAGCCTTTTAAATTTAATGCAAGACCTTGGCTGTTAAAAGAAACATACACCCATTGTAGTTTTTGCTCCCTTGGCTGTCCTGTTGTGATAAACCATGATGATAAAAAAATACACAGAATAAGAAGTACAGCAGAGCTTGAAGTGTGCGCAAAGCCTTATCTTGGATATGACAGCTTCAATACAAATAGATTAAAATATCCAAAAATAAACAATGATTATTCTTCATTTGATGATGCTTTGCAAGAAGTTACTGACCTATTAAATGAAAAACCATCTCAAACTGCCATTGTTGTATCTCCTTATTTATCAAATGAAAATTTGCAAAAGATAAATGAAATTGCTTCTAAATCTGGAGCATATATTACATCAACAAACACATTAGATTTGCTGCCGCTTTTAGAAGGATTGGGAGAGTATACTCCACCATCAGAAGAAGAGTTAAAAAATGCTAAAAAATGGATAGTAGTTGGAAATGATATCACCGATACAAATCCTGTAATTACATATTACATGAATAAAAAAGTTATTGTAATTTCTCCACAAGTAGAAAGATTAAAAAAACTGTATCCGCTTATAGTAGATACAGAAGGTGGTCAAATCATTGAAAAACTTATTGAAAATGTAGATGGCAGTGAGATTGTAGTATACTCTAACTATTTCTACGGAGAAGATGCTTATATGTTTGGAAAAAAGCTAAAAGAAATCCAATCGCAAATGCAGAATAAAATCTTGTTGATTCCACCTTATCCAAATGATTTTGGAATAATAAATATTGTAGAAAATCTTAGCTACTTACCGGATATCATTTCAAAAATTGAAAGTGGAGAAATCAAAAACATCATTCTTTTTGGTGAAGATATAGCAGAATTTTTAGAAGAAGATAAGCTAAAAGAGATTTTAATGACTTTAGAAAAGAAAGCAATATTTACTCCTTTTGAAGATGGGCTTGCATTGGTTTGTGATGTAGCTATTCCATTAAATACATGGGTAGAAGAAGACGGGCATTATAGCTTTATAAGAGGTATAAGAAAGGTAAAAGCTTCAATCAAATCAAATATTAACAATAATAAAACTTTTGAAAAGATTTTAAATCAACTAAAATCCGGCAGTAAACAAAATATAGCAAAATCTAACTATGGGAAGTTGCCAGCTTATTTTAATATTGAAAAGCAAAATATTTGGGATGTTTCTTTCTTTTCAAGAAGGTCTAATAACTTGACCGGATGGAAGATGAAGAATTTTAGCATGGTGGAAGAGGATTAGTTTTTAAATTGTATGTGCTTAAAATGTCTTCACTTGTCAAGAACAATTTGAAAGGATGTTCTAAAATTTTTGTAAGTTTGCCTTCATCACGTCATCCTGAGGATTTTAGTCCGAAGGATCTCCTCTTTTGTTTTTTTTGAAAAATTATTGAAAAACAGGAGATTCTTCGCCGGCTGCAGAATGACAAATAAGGTAATTGTTAACATGCTTTTACTTTCTCGTCATCCTGAGGCCGTAAGACCAAAGGATCTCATTTTTGTATTCTATGAAAATCACTAATTTCTCACCACAAGGATTTTATTCCTCTATATGAAATCTACTAAAACCAAATATTTTTAAATAAGGCGATTCTTCTTCTTTGTGAATTAATCGGGTTATTAATTTTGATGTAATTGGAGCAAGCAATATTCCGTTTCTGTAATGCCCTGTAGCATAGTATAAATTTTTTATCTCAGATTTTCCAAGAATAGGAAGACTATCTGGGGTTGCTGGTCTAAATCCATACCAAGTTTCCGTTATTTCATAGTCTTTCGTAGATGGTAAAGTTTCTAACAAACCTTCAAGCAGTGAAAATGTTCCGGATACTGTATTTCCTTCTTTAAAAAAAACATTTTCTTGCGTAGCACCAACGATAACTAAATTACTATCTTTTCTTGGAATTATGTAGGCTCTGTTGCTGTATAAGATTTTTGAAATTTCGTTTTTGGTTTTTGTTTTGAATGACAACATCTGTCCTTTAATTGGGTAAACTTTAATAGGTTCTATTTCGCCCGACCAAGCCCCGGCGGCTAAAATACAAAAATCTGCTTCAAAAGTACCATTGTTTGTGATTACTTTTTGAAATACTCCATCATCAGTTTCTATAAATTTAACTTCTGTAAACTCTTTCACAGTCATATTAGAATTTTTTACATATTTAACTAATGATATAACAAGCTTTCTATTATCAACCTGTCTATCCTGTGGGAAAAAAGCTCCACCGATAACAAAATTTGAGATTTTAATTCCCATATCTAAAATTTCTTGACGAGTAAGAATTTTTGACTCTAAGCCTAATTCGTTGTAATAGTCTACTCTTTCAGATAAATTCTCCATCTCTTCTTCTGAAAAAGCAGGACAAACAATCCCACATTCATAGTATGAAACTTCATGTCCTGTTTCTTTTTCAAGCTGCTGTACAAAATCTTTATACATTTCTCTGGATTCGATAGAAAAACTTAAAAGAGCTCCGACTAAACCTTCTGCTTGAGGGGCAAGCATGCCACCGGCTGCCCAAGATGCTCCTCTTCCGAGTAATTTTTTTTCCAAAATCGTAATTTCATAGCCTAATTTGTTTAATTCTCTTGCTATCGAAAGCCCTATAATTCCACCGCCAATAATTATACCTTTCAACTATATACTCCTAAAAATTTACTTTTAATCCATCATACGTAGCCATTACTTTTAAACCTGTTCTGTCTGACATTTCTTTTGCAACCTTAGAAGGTGTATACCTTAACATCTGTATACTAAAATGTGTCAAAATAGTTAGCTTAGGCTTTACTTTTTCGATTATCCTTTCTACATCTTCGGCAGAAAGATGATAATAATTTAAATTGGATTTTACAAATGTAGTGTTAAAAACCATAACATCGGGATTTTCTGGGTATGCATATAACATATCTTCAAAAAATCTTCCACAAGCTACATATATAAAAACTTTGTTGTCATATTCAAACTGTAGGCTGTAGGTATCTGCACCCTGGTGTATGTGCTTGATTAAGGGTTTTATTTTTATGTTTTCGTATTCAATGGTTTTTCCAAGCTCTGTAATCTCAATTTTTTTAAAGCCTTTTTTAGTGTATTTTAAAACAACAGGGTCATCTCCATCTACTGCATCTATTGGAGCAAGTAATAAATCTAATTTATTTTTATTGCTATCTGTGGCAGACTCTACAACAGATGCTATATCTGCTACATGGTCTAAATGTCTATGGGATAAAACTATTGCGTTTAAATCTCTTGGATCTAATCCTCTCTCAAAGATTCTGATTAAGCTTCCGGGTCCTGAGTCTATCAGGATGTTTTTATTGGCAAAATGAAGCCACATTCCTCCAGAATGTCTTAACTGTCTAAAAACTACGGTTCTACCACCACCAGTGCCAAGAAAAATTATATAATCTAAAATATTAACCTTCCTCCTTCTACAGGGATTAAAGCTCCTGTTGTAAAATCAGTTTCTATTAAATATTTTACAGCCTTAAAGACTTCTTTTCCACCCGCCCATTTTTTAAGTAGTGTTTTTTGAAGTGGTTTTTCTATGTCATCTAAACCTTCTGCCGGTATGATTGGACCAGGTAGTATTCCATTTACAAGTACGTATGGTGCAAACTCTTTTGCAAATGCTTTTGTCATGGTAATCATTCCGCCTTTTGATATGCTATAAGGTGTAAAATCTTTGTAAGGAAGAATAGCTGAATAATCTATTATGTTTATAATTCTTCCCTCTTTCCTTTCATACATAATTTTTCCAAATTCCTTTGACAAATAGAATGGTGCTTTTATATGTATCTTGTAAAAAATTTCTAAATCCTCAAAGGTAGCTTCTTCTAATGGTTTTTTGTAGTAGATTGATGCGTTGTTTATTAGAATGTCTATGTGTCCAAAAATATTAAGCGATTGATTTACTAAACTTGCAAGCTGATTTTCATCAAGCAGATCCGCCTTTATAATCTCTGCTTTTACTCCAAAGCTTTTTGCTTGCTGTAATACTTTTTCAGCTTCTTCTTTGGAAGAGTTATAATGAATCAGAACATTACAGCCATGCTCGGCAAGACCTAAAACAATATCCCTGCCAATCCTTTTAGAACCACCTGTGATTAAAGCGTTTTTCTCTTTTAAGTCCATCTTAATCCTTCATTAAGATTTATTGGAATTTAAATATATTCATAAAGAGTCATGATTCAAGGATGAGATTGTTTTGACTAAGGTTTTTAGGCAGGATTGTCAGAAAAGTGGAGTAATCAGATTTTGAGTTTAATACATTTCAATTCCTCATAGGTAGGCTACAAACAGATGATTAAATTTGAAGAAACATTGGCTTTGAAAATGTTTCAATTCCTCATAGGTAGGCTACAAACGTATGATGTCGTTAAAGTAGAAAAAAGACAACATAAAATTCAATTCCTCATAGGTAGGCTACAAACTCTTTTATAGGAGAAATGGGGGCGAAACGGGTTCGAGTTTCAATTCCTCATAGGTAGGCTACAAACAAATGACCTGTATGACAAAGAACTTAGAGATTTTTACGTTTCAATTCCTCATAGGTAGGCTACAAACGCTATTAAATT
>GG748557.1_pt5 | contig 9709 bp, 8 predicted proteins | sample 429578 | NCBI scaffold set GG748486.1
TCTGATTTGTTGTTTGAAGATTGGTTCTAATATTATCTGAGTATCGCTTGTTCTTAATTCATTTAATTTGCCTTTTTGGTTTTCTGTAATTACTTCCCATTTGAGCGTGTAGGTTTCTGTGTCGTATTTTGCTGTTTCTTGTTTTAGATAGTTAAGTGCTGGCTTTTGGACTGAATTTTTTTCTGTTATTTTAGGTTTATATTCCATAGCTTTTAACCTCTATGTTTTTGTTTTCTTAACTCTAATTTTTCCTGTCATAAGCTGTTGTAGTAATGTTTTGAATAGATTTTGCAGAGTTTGTTTTTTCTTTTCTTCTGCTTGGATTTTTTGGTCTATGGTTGTTAGAATGTTGGCTATTTTTTGCTGTTCGTCAAGTGGTGGAAGGGGAATGGGAAAGGATTTTAAAGTTGATAATGTAAGCTTTTGCCGTGTAGTCCCTGATACGTATTGAGATATGTCCGCATACGTAAACCAATGAAGTATAAACCTGTTTATAGATATTCCAACCTTAGCCTGTAATATATGGGCATGATTATTTACCCAAAATTTACCATTCATAATGTAAGCTGTATTTTCAAATTTCCCGTATCTTCCGCCATCCTCCGCAACTAAAACATATTCACCATCAAAGATATAATCATTTACGTAATCTATAATTCCGTTTGCTCCACAGTAAGGATATACCCCTTTCATATTTTTTCTTACGCTTTCACTTAAGGGAACTCTTTTGTTATCGTAAATTTCTACAACCTCTCCTAACCTCACAACTTCCCAATGTTCTGGAATTAATCCGATTTCAGACTCTTTTAATTTAACTCTATCAATCTCGTCAACTGCAACGGCTCCATATGTAAAAAGATGCTTCATCATAGACTTTTTAAGCTGTTTTGTAGCATTTATAACTTTTTCTGTTTTTTCTATAGCATTTTGGACAGTAGAAAGAATATCAGCAATAGCTTTTTGTTCGTCAAGTGGTGGAAGGGGGATTGGGATTTTATTTAACTTGGAAGTATTTAGAGTATTTCCTTTTACCACTTTATCTTGCAAATTGGAGTAATCAACTGCTGGTAGATAGTAGAATAAAAACTCTTTTAAAACCTTGTTCTCTTTTGGGAAGATTGAGATAATAGCTTCATTATGATAAGCATCTACGTTTAATATTACTGTTCTTCCGATTGTTAACTTGAAACTCATTAATAACGTTCCTGCTGGAGTTAATTTCTCTTTGAATATTTCTTTATGTGCTTTTTCGGAAACCATCTCAGATGTATTGTTAATATATGGATTTTTCATATCTGAAATACTAACCCAATAATACTTTCCATTTGTCCAATAATCTTTATTTTTTCTTGGCGGAGTTCTACCAATTTTGAAATTTACTATATCCCCCAACTTCACAACTTCCCAATCCTCTGGAATTAATCCGATTTCAGTTTCCTTAAATCTGCTTTCTAAAACTTCCATAGCTCCCCTCATCAATACCTCAATCCAAGCTCAGATAAAACAGCTCTTAATTTTTCCTCTGCTTCTCTTCTTTCCTCTTCAGCTTCCAAAAGCTCAACCATAGCCTCATTTAAGTCTAATACCTCTTCCTCTCCATTCATAGCCACATACCTTGAAGGACTAAGATTATAATCATTCCTTGCTACTTCTTCTTTGTTTACAATCTTACTTAATCCTTCCCTTTCTTCCCAATTTTTATAAATTTCATAAACCCGCTTGACACCCTCATCAGTCAATCTATTTTTAGGTCTTTCTTTTTCATACAAGCTTGACGCATTGATTAATAAAATTTGGTCTTTATGCTCTTTATTTTTATTGATTACAATAATAACGCCCGATCCGGGTGTATTATAAAATAAGTTTTCTGGAAGAAGAATTACAGCCTCTATTAAGTCATTATCTACAAATTTCTTCCTTATGTCCCTCTCTTTGTTAGACCCAACATTTCCACTACCTCTTGAAACGCTACCTGTATCTAAAACCACTGCAATTTTTCCATTTTCTTTTAAAGACGCATACATATGCTGAATCCATCCCCAGTCTGCTGATTTTGTAGGTGGTATCCCAAATTCAAACCTTTTATATGGGTCGTTTTTATAAACTACTTCAGAAAAATCTTGATTCCACATAGGGTTTGCGGTTATAACATCAAACTTTTTAAGACTTCCATCACTTTCTTTAAATGCCGGATTTCTCATTGAATCTCCAAGTGCTATTTCTGTATTTTCCATGTCATGTATAAAAGCATTCATTTTTGCCATTGCGTAGGTTGTATGGTTTATTTCTTGACCGAAGAACCTTAAAGGTATTGCATCTTTTTTATCTTGATATTTTTCCTTAAATACAAGATGGCATTTAATAAGAAGTCCGCCGGAGCCACAGCATGGGTCATAAACTTCGTCCCCTTCCTTAGGGTCAAGGATTTTTGCCATCAAAATACCGACTTCCTTAGGAGTATAAAACTCTCCGGCATTCTGTCCAGAACCTTCTGCAAACTTTCTAAGTAAATATTCATAAGCTCTTCCAAGAATATCCGGCTCAACATCATTTAGTCCAAGCCTGTGTCTGCTTAATATATTTATAAGCTCTCTTAACCTGTCGTCATCTATAATTCTTTGCCCTGAAACTGAAGCGTTAAAATCAACTATGTTTATTACACCTTCCAGCTTAGGATTTTCTCTTGCTACTTCTCTAACAGCATCGGTTAAGTATTCTCCAATCCTAACACTTAGAACTCTGATATTCTCCCATCTTGCTTTTTCTGGAATGTAAAACCTTACTATATCATGGTCCATTTCTACAAATTTTAATGCTTTTTCTCTGCTTCCATATTTACTCTCCAATCTACTAATCTCATCATCAAACACATCTGATAAACGTTTTAAAAATATTAGTGGCAGAATATAATCTTTATATTTATTAGCCTCAACAGCTCCACGAATGGCAGATGCCGCCTCCCATAGCCAATTTTCAAGGGTTCCAATATCAAGCTTCATACAGTCCTCCAAATGAATTTTTTTTATAAAAATTATACATTAATTAATTCATACATCAGGTGAGAAATTCGACAAGAGTAAGAGATTCTCGCTTTGGTCAGAATAACACCATTCGGAAGTTCCTCATCATCCTGAGGCTTTAAGCAGAAGGATCTCTTTTTTTCTAATGCTTATCATTCAATTTTTGACTGCCATCTTGAAGACTTTAGTCCGAAGGATCACATTTTCAAACTACTTTAACCATGGTGTAATCATGTTTTCATAAACTATTGAACCGCCAAGCTTTCCTTGAATAAATAAAAGAACAACGCCGATTATCAATAAGATTGTAAATACTAAGTTAAGCGCTTTTGTTTTAGTCATTATAATTCTTACGATAGCTAATATAACAAAATAAAGTGTAAGAAGTAAGCCAAGTTTTTGATGATAGCCAAAAGCCTTAATCTCTTCAAGCTTAGCTTCTATTGGTTCATGAGCTATAATGCCGGTTATGGTAGCAACAACAACAGCCAAAGCTGATAAGAATGTTAATATTAAGTGCAAACTGTCTAACTCTTTTTTGTTTATCATATAAAACAGATGAATGATTAATAGCATTAATGGAAAAGCTATTGCAAAATGTGTAAATGGTGGGTGAATTGCGATTGTCTCCATGATACTAACCTCCTATAAATGTAAGTAATGTATAAAGTACGTTGCAACAGATAGATATATTGATATTCCAATAATATCTGTAATGGTTAATGCTAAAACACCGGTTGCTAAGGTTGGGTCTTTACCCATTTTATCCATAATATACGGTATTAAGCTACCAATTAAGCCGGCTATAACTATGCTAAAAAATAAAGCAACTCCAACTATCATTCCAAGTTTATGATTGTTTATCCATAAAGAAGAGATTAAACCAACCAACAAGCCAACCCCAAAACCAATTACCAAAGCAACTTTTAACTCTTTTATTATTGAACGGATATAATCAACTATGTTTTCTGAAAGCCTTCCTTCTTTTAGCCCTCTTGCTGTAATGATAGCAGCTTGGGAGCTTATATTACCACTAAGGGCGGCAACCATTGGCAAGAAAAAAATGATTGGTAAAAACTGCTCAATTGTAAAACTAAAAAAACTTATAATTATAGCCGTTATAAACTCTCCAAATATTGCAGTTAAAAGCCAAGGCATTCTTAATTTTGCAATTTTAAATGTCTTATCTTGATAAAAAAGCTCTTCTTCTTTTGCTCCTGCCATTTTAAAAAAGTCTTCTGTTGTTTTTTCAGAGATTACATCAATTATATCTTGAATATAAACAACACCTACAAGCTCTTCTTCATCATTAATAACAGGCAAAATATAAAGGTCGTATCTTTTAAAAATATCAATAGTTTCTTCTTTTGTAGCGTTTATGCTTACAGTTATAAGCTCTCTTATCATCATGTCTTTTACTAAAATATTGCTTGGAGATGTGATTAAATCTTTTAGCGAGACAACGCCAATGAGTCTGTTTTTATCATCACCAACATAGATATAAAGAATCTCTATCTCTTTATCTGTATTTTTCACAATTTCAAGAGCTTCGTAAACTGTAATGTTTTCATTGATGCTTAAAAAATCTTCTCTAATGATAGATGCTATGTTATCTTCATTGGTAATAAGTAGCTGTTCTAACTCTTCTAACTCTTCAACCTTTTTCTTCTCTAAGTTTTTTAAAATAATATCTCTTACATCATCGGGGATATGGTCTATAATTTTTACAATTTCATTGACCGGAAGATTATTTAAAAGATTTGTTAAGTCTTTTGAGCTTAAATTTCTAAGTAATTCAGATTTTATATCTTCTTCAAGGTCTTGAAAAACATCAGCAGCTTTTTGAATGTTTGATTTGATTAAGGTAAGCATTAAGATTTTTCTTTCTTCTTTATTTAGATGTTTAAAGACTTCGGCTATGTCTCCTTTGTGAGTTTTTATAATGATCTTTTCTATGGTTTTATAATCTCTTTTGCCTATAGCTCTTTTTAGGGTTTCCTTTAAAACTTCAATTATTGGAGACATAGCGCCTTCCTTTTTTATGATATCTGGTTATAACCAAGCTCTCTAAGTAGTGGTAAATCTTCTTTCCATCTTTCTTTAACTTTTATATACAGATTTAGATGAACTTTTTTGCCAAGTAAAAACTCAAGCTCTTGTCTTGCCTGAATGCCGATTTTTTTTAACATCTGTCCTTGTTTACCTATGATTATACCTTTATGATTTTCTCTTTCAACATAAATGATTGCATGAATAATAAGTAAATTTTTATTCTTTTCTCCTTCTTGTACACTTTCAACTTCAACGGCAACAGAGTATGGGACTTCTTGTCTTGTATTTAAAAATACTTTTTCACGAATAATTTCTGCTATATAAAACTTCAGCGGCAGGTCTGTTATTTGGTCTTCTGGATACAATGGCGGAGATTCTGGCAAGTATTTTTTTATTGTTTCAATAAGCTCATCAATGTTTAGATTTTTGATGGCAGATACTGGAACAATTTCTTTAAAGTCGTATATTTTTGTAGATTCTTCAATAAGCGGTAAAACTAAGTCTCTTCTTATCTTGTCAATTTTATTGATTGCAAGGATTGCAGGCTTATTTACTTTTTTAAGATAGTTTTCTATGATTTCTTTATCTTCTTTTGTCCAACCTACCTCAGCATCTATGACCATTAAAATAACATCTGCACTTTCTATTCCCGATATTACAGATTCCATTACTGATTTTGTAAGTAAATCCCCACCTTTTTGAACTCCCGGCGTGTCTAAGAATATTATCTGTGCATCCGACAGATGTTTAACGCCTAAAATTCTCATTCTGGTTGTCTGTGGTCTTGGGCTAACAATGCTTAATTTTGTACCGATTATGTTGTTTAAAAGCGTTGACTTTCCAACGTTTGGTCTTCCAACAATAGCAACAAACCCTGCTCTAATATTTTCATAATTTTGTAAATTTTCCATCTTTATTCTCTCTTTTTTCTTTATATATAAACTCTGATTAGAAATTTTTAAAATATAAGATTCTTAGTCGGCTTCAGAATGACAAATAGGGTTATCATTTCTCTGATATTTATCATTCAAACTTTCGCTGTCATCCTGAGAACGTAAGTCCGAAGGATTTCTTTTTTCTCACCCAACCTATTTACTTCTCACTTTCTTACTAATAATACACTGCTTTTAAATATAAACCTTCCGGTGGTGCTGTAAATTTGCCATGGGATGAACTTTTCTTTTCTATTATATCTTTTAACTCTTCTAAGCTTAAGCTACCTCTTCCAAGTGCGACAAGGTGTCCCACAATTCTACGGACCATATTTCTTAAAAAGTGGGACGCTGTAATTTCTATGGTTATGATTTTACCATCAAAGTATAACTTAAGCTCTCTTAAATCGATTTCTTTTCTTATATAATCCCCTGCTTTTGCCAAAGAAGAAAGATCTTTATATTGCTTTATTAAATTAATTCCTTCTGCCATCTTTATCAAGTCTAATTTTTTATCATAATACCAAGCAAGCTTAAACAAAAATGGGTCTGGTTTTGTGTTTATCTTATAAATATATGTTTTTCCTTTGGCTGAAAATCTTGCATTAAAAGAAAGCGGCACTTCTTCAACTTTCAAAATTGAAATGTCTCTTGGCAGTTTTGCATTAAGATAGGCATGTATAGTCTTTGTGTTTTTATGTTTTTTTGTTTTAAAGTTTGCAACCTGCCTTAAAGCATGAACGCCTGCATCAGTCCTTCCTGCACCAATCAGCGTTATTTTTTCTTCTAAAAGCTCAGATAATAAATCTTCAATGACTTGCTGAATTCCAATTCCGTTTTTCTGCCTTTGCCAACCGTTGTAATTAGTTCCAATATAACTGATTTCAAGCTTGTAATTTTTTATCTCCATAACTTTTTATTTTAACATATTGTTAGTTGAAAGGTTAGAAAGTGAATAAAATTTTTCCCGTCATTCTTCACACGTCGCTTTCTTTTTCATTCTGAGGACGAAGTCCGAAGAATCTCCCTTTTTGATTTTTTGACTTGAAAAGAAAAACGTGAGATTCTTCGCTTAGAATGACAATGTTGATTTTTGGAACAGTTTCACCTGTCAGAACATATTAACCATTTATTTCTAACACATACTTTTCTTTAACTAACTCTCTATACTCTTCCAATTTTTTCTCATATCCTTTTCTACCCATAAGACCGTACGCAAAATCTTTTCCTTCTTCAACAGCCGGTTGGTCAAATGGATTGATTTTATAAAGCAATCCGGTAAATCCTGTTGCAAGTTCATAAATATAAATCAACATTCCAAGATTGTAAGGGTCTAATCTATCAATTGTTATAGTTAAGTTTGGCACTTGACTTTTAATCAATGCTGCTTTTGTTCCTTCTAATTCTATATCTAAAATTTTTTTCAATGAATGGTTAGCAAGGTATCCAATTTCTTCTGGAATATCTTTTGGAATTTTGTAATCTCTGCTGCTTTCTAAAACCTTCAAAAATGTAATAATTTTATCTTTTGAACCTTCTCTAAAAAGCTGAATTTGAGAGTGCTGGTCTATCGTTCCGATAGACTTTAATGGAGTTTGACCAAAGCCTTCTTTACCAAGGCTTTCAGCCCATAGTTGTCTATACCAATCTACAAAGGATGATAATCTTTCAAAATACGGCATCATTACTGATATATGTTTTCCTTTCCTTTCACATGCTAAATAATGAATAAGTCCGATTAAATAAGCAGGATTTTCCAGTGGATTTGAAATTTTCATACACAATTCATCAGCTTTTCTTGCACCTTCTAAAAGCAGGTCTATATCAATTCCACAGATAGCAGATGATAAAAGCCCAACATTGCTTAATACAGAAAATCTTCCACCTACATTTGGCGGAATGTCAAGCATTTTGATTCCTTCTCTTTCTCCAAACTTTCTTAAAAATCCTTTTTCTGGGTCTGTAGTAAATATTAGATGGTCTTTATAATTTTCTCCTAATTCATCTCTAAGTGTAGTTAAAACTATTGAAAAGTTTGCTATCGTTTCAACAGTTGAACCGGATTTTGTTATCACATTAAACATTGTTTTCCTAATGTCTATTAAGTCAAAAATGTTGCCTATTTTTTCTGGGTCTACATTATCCATAATATAAAACTTTGGATAATTAAAATTATTATAGTTAAAACCGTTGATTGCTTCTTGAATCATCTGATTTCCAAGGGCAGAACCTCCTATTCCAATTGCAACAAAATAATCAAAATTTTCTCTTATTTCTGTAGCAAGTTTTTTAATCTCTTCTGTGTGTTGATAAGGTAGTTTAGTAAAGTAAAAGCTATTATTTCTCTCTTCTTTTATTTTTTCATGTACTTCTTTTACAATTTCTTTATAAGCTTCTATCTCTTCAAATAAAATTCCATGTTTTTCACCAATAACATCTGACATAACATTAGTAAAATCTATCTTTATCATAATGACCCTCCCTTTGAATACATGTAAAATATTTTATTACAAAAATACGTTGGGTGAAAAATTCAACAAAAACACGAGATCCTTCGCCGACTGCAGAATGACACCTCAAGGTTATCCTTCCTTTAATGCTTATCATTCAATCTTTCTCTGTCATCCTGAGGACGTAAGTCCGAAGGATCTCATTTTTAAATTTTATAAAAAATTACTAATAAAATATACCTTGGGTGAGAAATTCAAATATAAATAGAACATCTAAAAAAACTCCTTGGTGGCAGTTAAAATTTTAATAGCAAAAATTCCACCAAGGAGGCAAAAATGCAAAAATCTAATCTTTATTTTACAATATTTCAAAAAATCTCTGAGCATTTAACTATACTTTTAAACATTCAATCAAAGAAGAAAGCAGGTAGACCACCTAAAGTATCTGATTTACAACTTGCAGCTTTATATATCACATCCTACATTTCAAACACTCCTATTCTTACACTTGCCAGATTTCTAATTTATCCTTCTATTCAATCTTGGCATCTGTTTAGAAAATCAAAATCAGAAAGAGTTTATAAAATCCTTAGAGAATATTGGCTAAAAAGAATCACGATTGTTATGATACTTAAAATTGTTCTTGGGAAAAAAGGAAAACTTATAGTAGATGGTACTATAATTGAAGTAGCAAGATTAAGCAGAGCAAAAACTAAAAAGATAAAAAGAGTTTCAGGAAAAATGTATTGGGTAAAAAGAAAGAGGAAAATATACAGCGAGCATTTAAAGACGTTAAATAATATATAAAATGAGTAAATGGTTTAGATTTTTGACTGAAAATTTTGAATTTATAGGAGATAAAGGTTATAAAGGATGTAAATATGTTAAAGTATGTGAAGATAAACAAAAAAAGAGTAAAAGACAAATTATTGAAGCAGTAAATTCTCAAATAAAGAATTTCAATCTTGTAAGTAGATGGAGAAAGATTAAAACTTTTGTTGCTTATCTATATGCATATGCTATTGGTTATAGCTTTTTTAGAAAAAGTAAACTATGGAGGTAATTTCTCACCCAAGGTATTTTAAATTCTTATATTATATTTTCCTGTATTTCTTTTAGCTTATACAGTGCTCCAAAAAATTTTTAATAAAGACATTGTCTTATCTGTCATTCTAAAATCTGCAAAGAATCTGATTTTTGAAAAAAGAGATCCTTCAGTCCTCGGCTTTAGGTTGACGGACAAAAATAAACTCAT
>GG748507.1_pt2 | contig 9459 bp, 9 predicted proteins | sample 429578 | NCBI scaffold set GG748486.1
ATTTAAAGACATTAAATAAGACATAAAATGAGTAAATGGTTTAGATTTTTGACTGAAAATTATGTTAAAGTATGTGAAGATAAACAAGAAAAGAGTAAAAGACAAATTATTGAAGCGGTAAATTCTCAGATAAAGAACTTCAATCTTGTAAGTAGATGGAGAAAGATTAAAACTTTTGTTGCTTATCTATATGCATATGCTATTGGTTATAGCTTTTTTAGAAAAAGTAAACTATGGAGGTAATTTCTCACCCCAAGGTATTTTATGATAATATATTTATTATATGACTTAAGTGAGAAATACTTTGGGTAAGAAATTATCAGTTTTTATAAAATTTAAAAATGAGATCCTTCGGCCTTAAGGACTCAGGATGACAGAGAAAGCGAAAGTATATTAGAGATTGCCTTATTTGTCATTCTGTAGCCGACGAAGAATCTCATGATTTTTATTAAATTTCTCACCCGACGTATATATTTATTATGACTTAAGTGAGAAATTGAGGGATTTTCTAACATTTAAAAGGAAATCTTGCATGATAGTATAAAGTTATACTAAAGGATTTTCTAAAAGGAGAGATTCGTGATTACCTTTAGAGTTTGTCCGCACGATACAAAAGAAGGATTATCGGAGTGGCTTAAAATCTCAGATAAAATAAAGCAAATTTTTAACCAAGAAGTAGATTTTAAACCTTATAAAAACTTCTACGAAGAAGAAGCATTAATATCGGTAGATAATTTTAAGCCAAATATGTATTATGCAAACTTTGATGCTACTTTAATTCTTTTACAAAAAAATTACAAACTTATAGGAAGATTTAAGGATCATTACGATAAATTTCTTTTAATTAGTTTGAATAATCAAAAGGATTTCCAAAATATAGCAATAGTTGATAAACTTAGTTCTTATTGCATATTAAACAAAACAGGTCTTTATACTAAAGAAGTTATTTTATATGAATCTTTTGATGAAATTATAAATTCTTTGTTAAATGGAAAAGTTGACGCTGGAGCGATATTTAAAGAGTATTATGATGAATTAGATCAAGAAATTAAAGATAAGCTAAAAATAGTAGAAAAAATAGATTTGGATATAAGCCATTACTTTTTGGTATCAGAAGAATTCTATGAAAAGGATTCCTTTAATATAATATCTCTTATCCAAGAATTAGATTTACAAGAGATTTCTCAAGACGAAATTAATAAACTTAAAAAATATCATGAACTTGGAAAAATAGTCAGGAATTTAATAATACAGAGGATTCTTATAGAAAGTTTAAAAGATATTAACCAGCTGATTACATCTACAGAAACTGAAGAAGAATTATTTCAAAGAATATGTGAAATTTTTGTAGAAAGAAATCATTTTAAATTTGTATGGATCGGAAAGAGAGAAGGAGACTTTATTAAGCCAGTATGTAAGTATGGTGAAGACGATAGATATGTAGATAATTTAGTTATAAGTGTTAGAGAAGACCTACCGGAGGGAAGAGGTCAAATAGGAAGAGCTTACAGAGAAAATAGAATTATGATAAATGAAAATACATTAACGTCAGAATTTATGACTCCATGGAAAAACGAGCTTCTAAAAAGGGATATATATTCATCATTGTCAGTTCCAGTAGAAAAAAATGGAGAAGTTTATTGTGTAATTAATATCTATTCAACAAAGCCATTTATATTTAACAAAGATTTCCTAACTTTATTTGAAGAAATCAGAAAAGACATATCTTTTGCTTTAAATGAAATAGAAAAAGATAAAGAAAATATACTTTTAAGAAAGGCTATGGATAATTCAAAAATGTGGCTTGTAATTACTGATTCAAATGGAACAATAGAGTATGTAAATCAATATGTTATAGATTTGACAGGATACACAAAAGAAGAAGTAATTGGCAAAAATCCAAGAATATTTAAATCTGGAGTTCATGATATAGAATTTTGCAAAGAATTATGGAATGCTATATTATCCAATAAACCATTTTCAGCAGTATTTGTAAATAAAACAAAAGATGGAAGACTAATTTATATAGACCAAACTATCTATCCAGTTAAGTTAAAAGATGGAACGCTTAAATTTGTTTCCGTTGGAGAAGATATAACACAAGAGAAGATGCTTTCAAAAGAAATAGAAAAATATGAATACTATGATAGTTTAACCGGGTTTCCAAATTTTGTATCATTTAAAATTCAAGTTTCAGAAATAATTAAAAACAAAATATACAAAAAATTTGGATTAATATTGATAGATATTTATAACATGTCTGTAATTAATGCTTCTTATGGATTTGAAACAGGTAATGAAATTTTAAAAGAAGTAGCAAAAAATCTAAAAAAAGAATTTTCAGATGAATATGTAGCCAGGATTGAAAGTGATGAGTTTGCAATACTTATTCCAAATATAGAAAACGAGTCAATGCTTATTTATAAGATTAGAGATGCTTTAGATAAAGATTTAGATACTTCCAAAGGCAAAATTCATATTTCTTACAACGCTTCAATTGCCTTGTGCAATAAGGATGATCAAACATTTGAAGAGCTTTACAATAATGCTGTTCTCGCTTTAAACGTAGCTAAAAAAGAAGGGGAAAATATAATAAAATTCCATGAATCACAGTTAAATAAAAAATTAGAAGAATATCTAGAAGCTGAAAAGATTGTAGAAAAAGCATTTAAAAAAAAGTTATTTAAATTTTACTTTCAACCATACTTTAAATCAGAAGACTTTTCAATAGCAGGATTTGAATCATTAATTGGGATAGTAGACGAAAATGGAATTGTTTATCTGCCTGCAAAGTTTATAGATTATCTTGAAAACAGTAAACATATCACAAAATTTGAAGAATGGGCTTTAGGAGAGATTTCTCAAAAGATAAGAAAATTTAATTCTTTAAATGATAAAAAAGATATAACAATATCCCTAAACCTATCACCAAAAGGACTGCTTGGGTGCTCATTAAACTTAACACTAAATGAAACATCAGATAAAAGCTTTATTGAAAAATTAGCTTTACTGCCAACAGAAGTTCAGAATAATTTAGTGATAGAAATCACAGAAAGAAATGTCATAAAAGATATAGAAAAATCTAAGAAGACATTTAAAAACATTAAAGATTTAAACAAAAACATAAAAATAGCGATAGATGACTTTGGAACAGGGTATTCATCTTTAGCATATTTAAGAGATTTAGCTATTGATATACTAAAAATAGATATATCCTTTGTAAGGAATATTGCAAGAAGTAGACAAGACTTATCGTTAGTAAAATTCATAATTGGATTAGCTAAGGATTTTGGATTAAAAACAATAGCTGAAGGTGTAGAGACAGAGGAGCAGGTAAAACTTTTAACTTTACTTGGAGCTGATTATCTACAAGGATTTTATTTTGCAAAACCAGTGCCAGAAGAAGAAGCTATCAAGTTGATTATGGAGAGATATAGATAAAAGAGTGAAGATAAAGCGATGAGCGATATGTAAGAAGTTTTTATTAGCGTTTCACTTATCACTTTTTACAACAGAGAGAAGAATGATATTTGTCTTTTTTGTCATTCTGTAGCCGGCAAAGAATCTCATCTTTGTCCCTCTATAGAGCCATTCTGAGTGTCAGCGAAGAATCTCCGTCCTTTTACCTATTTTTTCAAAAGCATAAAGACAGGAGATCTTTCAGTCTTCGGCTTCAGGATGACGAGGAAAGGTAAACCTACAAAAATTTTGAAATACTCTTTCACTTTCTCACATTTCACATTTCTTATGCTATAATATTCATTTAAAACCTCGGGTGAAAAATTTAATAAAAACATGGAGAGTGTTCTAAAATTCCATTAAGTTGTATAATATGTGCGTAAAATGAGTTTGTTTTTGTTTGTCATCCTGAGGACGTAAGTCCGAAGAATTTCCTTCTTCAAAAAGAATAAGAAAGTTAGTAAGTGAAAAGTAAAAGAACAGAGATTCTTCGCTTCGCTCAGAATGACAAATAAGGTTACTCCTTTCTCTCACGCCTATCAATCAACCTTTCTCTGTCATCCTGAAGTCAAAGACTGAAGGATCTTATTTTTAAATTTTATAAAAACTGTTAATTTCTCACCCCAAGGTATAAAAATTTATTATTATAAAACTTTACCAAATCAAATTTAAAATTCCTAAGAATATTCCAATTACAAAGCCTAAAACTGCTCCATTAAATCTTATCCACTGTAATTCATCCCAAGAAGCTTTTTTAACTGCATCTATAAACTCTTTATCTGATATACTTTCAAGTCTTTTCTTTATTAAATCAACAATAAAATCGTGATTCTCTATTATAATTTTTGTTATTTCTTCTTTAAGCTTGCTATTTAAAGATTTTTTTATATTCTCATCATCTTTAATCTTTTTTAAAAGCTCATCAAGTATGCTTTCTAAATTTTTGTCTAAATACTTAGCTAAAAACTTTTCTGCAAAATCATAAAAAGCGGTCTTTACAAAAGCTCCCAATGGAAGCTCTTTAAACTCTTCAAGATAATCTTTTTTTTCTTTTATTTTTTTCTCAACTACAGACTTTAAAAAATCAACAACTTTCTTTTTTGTTTCTGGATTTTCTATTTTTGAGATTATATCTACATCAAACCTAACGTTGTTAAGTTCTTTTTCTATTACTTCTTTGCTTAATAAAAAGTTGGCTACAAAATCAATAACTTTGTTTTCAATATTTTTTCTTTTTCTTAAAATTATATTTGTGTGTGGTCCAAGTTTGTAGAATAGTCCATAAATGGCATAAGAATCTGCAATGAATCCAACAAAAGAAGCCTCAAGCCCAAACTTTAATATTTTCAAGATGGCAATTTCTGGATATTTACTACTTAAATAAATAACTCCAACCAAAACGAAAAATAAAAATAAAAAAGTGATATTTAACTTTTTCTCCATTTTATTTGATATTAATAAATAATAGGTAAGAGAATAGGTTTTTCATTTACTCACTCCCAATCTATCTTGCTTTAAAATTTTAACTAAGTTCAAAAATTAACTAATCTTTTGATCTTTTTTAAGAGAAGAGATCCTTCGGACTAAAGTACTTAAAATGACGGAAAGACAAACTTACAAAAATTTTAACAGGATTTTCAATCCCACTTACTCACTTCTCACCTACTTATTCTTTCTTCTTTCCATTCTATTTTTATACTTTATTACTTTCTTTTTCTTCTCTTCTGGCTGAATGTTTGTTTCTGCTTTTTTGAGTATTTTCTCAGCTTCTTTTTCTTTTTTGGCTCTTTCTTCTTCTATCTCTTCTTCAGATTGAACTTGGAGTTTGTATAAGTATTCAAGTGTATTGTATTTTAGTTTAAACATCATATCTTCAAACAGGTCAAATGCTTCTTTTTTGTATTCAACCAGTGGGTCTCTTTGTGCATAGCCTCTTAAATATACGCTTTCTCTTAATCTGTCTAAGTTGTGCAGATGTTCCTTCCAAAAGTTATCTAATACTTGAAGAGTCATGTATCTTTCAAACTCTCTCATTAAAGAACTGCCGAGTTTTTCTTCTTTTTGATTGTAAAACTCTTCAAGTTGTTTTAGTACGTATTCTTCTAATTCTTTTCTGTCCCATTCTTTGTCTGTTGGAATATCTATATCTACCCCAAGCCATTCTTTAAATGTTTTCTTTAGCTCTTCTAAATTCCATTTTTCTTGATATTCTTCAGCCGGTGCGTATTTATCTAAAAAGTATAAAACTATATCAGTTAGCCAAAGTTTTACTTCATCTTTTAAGTTTATTCCTTCTAAGATATCTTTTCTTAGTGAGTATATAACTTGACGTTGTTTGTTCATTACATCGTCAAATTCTAAAAGTCTTTTTCTTATTTGGAAGTTTTGACCTTCTACTCTTTTTTGTGCGTTTTCTATTGCTTTTGATACCATTGTACTTTCTATTGGTTCGTTTTCTGGTATTTTTAGCCTATCCATCAATGCAATCAATCTATCTCCGCCAAAAAGTCTTAGCAGATCATCTTCAAGAGATAGGAAAAATCGTGAACTTCCCGGATCTCCTTGTCTTCCTGCTCTACCTCTAAGCTGGTTGTCTATTCTTCTGCTTTCATGTCTTTCTGTTCCTATTACAGCAAGACCGCCAAGCTCTATAACCTTTTGCTTTTCTTCAAGCGTAATTCTTTGTGCTTCTTTTAAAGCTTCACTGTACTGCTCTTCTGTTGCAGTTTCTGGAGTTAACCCTTTTTTCTTTAACACCTCTTTTGCCAAAAAGTCCGGGTTTAGAAAAAGTAAACTATAGAGGTAATTTCTCACCCAAGGTATATGAAAAAAATATATTATTTCAAGATTGTTTTTTATACAAGCTCAACATTTTTTGCTGCTCTTTTCTTATATAACTAAATATATCCTTTTGGATACTTTCTTTAATTTCTTTAAATTTAATACCGTAACAAATAATCTTTTGCTTTTCATAAACATTTACAACATCACCTGTCAACTGAAAATCTTTTTCCTCTAATGTAAATGTTAATATAATTTCATCCCGAATTCTTAGGCTTAATGTATTTTTTTCTTCTACACTTACGCAAAATCTTGCACCAGATGGGCTTATATCAAGAATTCTACTAATGTACCACTTTATGATTTCTTTATCATCTTCCTTTATTTTTTTACCTAACACAGCTTCTATATCTGTATCTATTCTCGGATATTCTCTTCTTTGAGTTCTTAAAATTTCAAATGTGTGTGGAATTTTTAATATAACAGTTCCGCTTTCTTTCAAGATATCCTCTATTTGCCCTTCAATCTGGGTTTGTATTAGGCATTTTTAACCTATCTCTTCATTTTATTCTAAGTTTTTTGTTAAACTATAATATCACAATTTTATGGAGGGTTTAAAATTAGCTTTTATAGAAGTTTTGCTGAAATAAATTTAGAAAATTTAAAGCATAATGTAAAAAATTTATACTCTTTTTCAAAGAAAAAAATTTTTGCAGTGGTAAAAGCAGATGCATACGGTCATAATGCAGTTTTAGTATCTAAATATTTACAAGAATTAGATTTTATAGAAGCTTTCTGTGTTGCTACTCCTTTAGAAGGAAAAGAATTAAGAGAAAATGGAATTTTTAAAGACATTTTTATTCTTGGCGGGGTTTTAAAAGAAGAGATTGAGATTTTAAATCAGTATAATTTAATTCCTATAATTTCAGACTTTAATCAGTTAGAAATTGCAAAAAAACTAAAAAGTAGAAAAATACATCTAAAATTTGATACTGGAATGAGAAGGCTTGGGTTTTATTTAGAGAATACAGATAAAATAAATCCGCTTTTAAAAGAGTTTGAGATAGAAGGGGTATTAACCCATCTATCAAGTGCTGATACTGATAGAGAGTATACCATATTATCTCTAAGATAATCAAATCCAAACTCATTATTTGTTCGTATGTAATATCTGCTTCGTAAGCTGACTTTCTGTCTGAATCTACAGTAACAGTGAAATAATCTTTTTTTGCTTCCACATCATACTTTTCTGGTGGTAAAAGCTCTCCAAAAAATCCTTTTTCCCAAACTCTTTTATCAAGCTCTACTGCTTTCTTGAATTTTTCTTCATCAGCCCACTGGATAAGATAAGAAGCATTGTTTGTATTTATTACTCCAACAGATAAGCCGAGGAATTTATAGATTGAACCCATTTGAGTTGCATCTCTTTTTGCAAGATAATCGTTAACTGTTACAAGATGAACACCTTTTCCTGTAAGAGCGTTAAGATATATTGCGATTGCTGCAACAAGCGTTTTACCTTCACCGGTTTTCATTTCTGCAATCATACCTTTATGTAAAGCCAAGGCACCAATAAGCTGAACATCAAAAGGTCTAAGCCCAAGAGTCCTCTTTGCTACTTCTCTTGCAATAGCAAAGGCTAAAGGAAGCTCTTCAATGATTTCTCCTTGCGTAATTGCCTCAGAAAAGTGCGGGTTACCTCTAATTTTTTCTTTTAATCTTTTATTTTCTTCTATAAGCTCTTTATTACTTAAAGCATCAAGCTCAGGCTCTAACTTGTTTATCTTATTTACGATTTCTCTTAATCTTTTAATCTCTCTTTCGTTTTTTGTTCCAAAGATTTTTTTAACTAAGTATCCTATCAATTTTAAAACCTCTTTAAGTTATTCTAATATTCTTATTATATATTATACACGTCGGATGAGAAATTGAGTAAAAGTAGGAGATTCTTCGCCGGCTGCAGAATGACGAATAAGAGGACTGTTAACGTCTTGGAGAAAACGGAACTGGTAAAGAACTTGTAGCAAAATCTATTCATTACCAATCAAACAGAAAGGATTATCCATTTGTAGATATAAACTGTGCTGCAATACCTGACGAGCTTTTTGAGGCAGAATTTTTTGGATACGAAAAAGGAGCATTTACTAATGCTTTCACAAGAAAGATAGGAAAGTTAGAGCTTGCAGACAAAGGAACGTTATTTTTAGATGAAGCGGCAGACATGAGTCTATCTGCCCAAGCCAAGCTTTTAAGAGTTTTAGAAGAAAAAGAATTTTCAAGACTTGGAAGCAATACGAAAATAAAAGTCGATTTAAGAGTAATCTCAGCAACCAACAAAGATATACAAAAAGAAGTAGAAAAAGGCACTTTTAGGCAAGACTTAGCATTTAGATTATCAGTAATTCCATTGACTGTGCCACCACTGAGAGAAAGAGGAGAAGATATAATCTTACTTGCAGAGTACTTTATAAAGAAATTTTCAATAGAAAATAAAGTAGAACTGCCAATACTGACTGACGAAGTAAAAAGAACTTTTTTAAACTATTCTTGGCAGCAGGTAGACCACCTAAAGTATCTGATTTACAACTTGCAGCTTTATATATCACATCCTACATTTCAAACACTCCTATTCTTACACTTGCCAGATTTCTAATTTATCCTTCTATTCAATCTTGACATCTGTTTAGAAAATCAAAATCAGAAAGAGTTTATAAAATCCTTAGAGAATATTGGCTAAGAAGAATCACGATTATTATGATACTTAAAATTGTTCTTGGGAAAAAAGGAAAACTTATGTAGGAAGACGAAAGTATTTACTATGGACTTTTGGTTATAGTGGTTTGTGATGAAAACGGGATAGTTTATGATGTATGGTTCCATCCAGCAAGCTATCATGAAGTAAGATCATTAAGAATAAGACATAAAATGAGTAAATGGTTTAGATTTTTGACTGAAAATTTTGAATTTATAGGAGATAAAGGTTATAAAGGATGTAAATATGTTAAAGTATGTGAAGATAAACAAGAAAAGAGTAAAAGACAAATTATTGAAGCGGCAAATTCTCAAATAAAGAATTTCAATCTTGTAAGTAGATGGAGAAAGATTAAAACTTTTGTTGCTTATCTATATGCATATGCTATTGGTTATAGCTTTTTTAGAAAAAGTAAACTATGGAGGTAATTTCTCACCCAAGGTATTGTCGGACGATAAATTTAGTAA
>GG748562.1_pt2 | contig 9363 bp, 11 predicted proteins | sample 429578 | NCBI scaffold set GG748486.1
TCATAAATCTGCATTAATATAAAGAGACTTGTCAATAATTTTGTGTCTGGATTGAAAACTTTTTATTAAACAATTGTAAAATTTCATAAGAAGATCCTTTAAAAGCAGGTACAGGCTTTTTCTGCTTTTTGTTCTTTAAATTATCTCTTTGTATAAGCAGATTTATCTCAAGTATATCTACAGATTGAAAATATCCACCTAAATTTATTCTTACCTTCTCTATCATGCCATTAACACTTTCCACTGTATTTTTGCTACATAAATCATCTAATTTTTCTAATCCATCTTCATAATCTAAGCTGTTTTCTTTTATGTTTTTTAGTTCTTTGTTAAATGCTTGTGAATCTTCTTTATCCATCTGATTTCTAACGTTTCTTTGTAAATGGACTAAACATAGCTGATGGTCTGTGTAAGGAAATAGTGTTTCTATGGCTTTTGTTATCCCAGGAAAATCATCACTTACTTAAGCATTAACCTTTTTAGTCCTCTATCTATTAAATCATTGAATACTTTTATCCAGTCTGCTTTGTTTTCACTACTGAAATCCAAATATATCTTTGTTTCCCTGTAAGTCCACTTTAAAGAACTACATAGACAGAAGCTTTTTTTGATTTTGTTTTTCTCTTTTATATCACAGTAATTACAGTACAAATGCATCCGATGGAAGCTCTCTTGTTTTAAAAACACTCAAGTCTTTCTATAAGCTGTTTTTTGATTACATCCATATGTTGTTTTAAAGTAGTTTAAACCCAAGCTTTTTAATGTAGAATCTATCTTGCTTTCTAAAGTATCCATTGGATACTAAACTCATAAGAAGGTCTATATAATCTTCATTAACTGTTTTATAAGGCTTTAGGTAGTATTTGTGGTCTAATTTACCCTTTCTATCTCTTGGGACATTATGTTAAGCTTGAAGGAACCAGTATTTAGATTTCTTTCATAATACCCATTTGCTTTGTTATCATCGTCATTTTCAAGGAAGAAATTTCTTTCTTGGTTCATGACCAGTTCTAAAACAGATTCTAAAAGTTTTCTTATACCTATCTTTTTTTGAGTTGTTATACCGTCTGGAAAAAATTCTTTTACTAATTCTTCAGTTGATCTGTCTAATATTTTTTCAAAGTATTCTTTTTTATCCATTATTATTCCTCCTTATAATTTTATTTAGACACAACATTATTTTAACTCCCTTTGACTGAAAATTTTGAATTTATAGGAGATAAAGATTATAAAGGATGTAAATATTGTAAATATGTTAAAGTATGTGAAGATAAACAAGAAAAGAGTAAAAGACAAATTATTGAAGCGGTAAATTCTCAAATAAAGAATTTCAATCTTGTAAGTAGATGGAGAAAGATTAAAACTTTTGTTGCTTATCTATATGCATATGCTATTGGTTCTTTTTTAGAAAAAGTAAACTATGGAGGTAATTTCTCACCCAAGGTTTATCTAAGATTTAGAGTTATAATATATATCCTTAAATCATAAAGTAACCTTTGAGTGAGAAATTAGCAGTTTTTATAAATTAAAAAGGAGATTCGGCCTTACTACCTCAGGATAACAGGAAAAGGTTGATTGATAAGCGTTTAAGGAAGGACAACTTTATTGTCATTCTGAAGCCGGCAAAAATCTCCTGCTTTTATTGAATTTCTCACCCGACATATATATATTTTTAAATCATAAAGTAAAGCTGGAGGAAGTAATGATTGATATAAAGCTTATCAGAGAAAATCCCGATTTTGTTAAAGAAAGATTAAAAACAAGAGATGAAGGTTATCTAAAACTTATAGATAGACTTTTAGAAATAGATGAAGAAAGAAGAAAAATAATAAAAGAGATAGAAAGTCTGAGAGCTGAAAGAAATGAAAAATCTAAGTTTTTTGCAATCCTAAAAAAGGAAGGTAAAGATACAACAGAAATACAGCAGACAGTTAAACAGATTGGAGAGATAATAAAGAATTTAGAAGATAAACTTCAAGAAATCGAAAATGAGTTTAATAATGTTCTTTACTACATTCCAAACTTACCTGCGTCCGATGTTCCTGTTGGAAAAGATGAAAACGATAATATAGAGATAAGAAGATGGGGGGAGCCAAGGAAGTTTGATTTTGAGCCATTATCTCACTTTGAAATTGGAGAAAAGCTTGGTATTTTAGATTTTGAAAGAGGAGCTAAGCTTTCAGGTTCAAGATTTACTGTAATGTTTAAAGAAGCTGCAAGATTAGAAAGAGCTTTAATAAACTTTATGCTTGATGTTCACACAAAACAGCATGGATACACAGAAGTATGGACTCCTGCATTGGTAAAACCGGAAATCTTATTTGGAACAGGACAACTCCCAAAATTTAAAGATGATTTATACAAAATAGAAGATGAGAATTTGTATCTAATACCAACGGCAGAAGTTACATTGACAAATCTTCATGCAGATGAAATATTAAGCGAAGAAGATTTACCAAAGTACTACACAGCATATACTCCATGTTTTAGAAAAGAAGCAGGTTCTCATGGAAAAGATGTAAAAGGAATTCTCAGACAGCATCAGTTTGATAAGCTAGAGCTTGTAAAAATCGTTAAGCCTGAAGACTCTTACAATGAGCTTGAAAAACTTGTAAATGAAGCAGAAAAAATTCTTCAACTGTTAGAAATACCATACAGAGTTGTTTTATTATGCACGGGGGACATGGGTTTTTCTGCTGCAAAGACCTATGATATTGAAGTTTGGATACCATCTCAAAATAGATACAGAGAGATATCTTCCTGTTCCAACACAGAAGATTTTCAAGCGAGAAGGGCTAAGATTAGATACAAAGATAAAGACGGAAAAAATCACTACGTACACACATTAAACGGTTCAGGTTTAGCAGTAGGAAGAACACTAATAGCCATAATGGAAAACTACCAAAAACCTGACGGAACCTTTGAAATTCCGAAAGTTTTGAAGGATTACTTGTAATCGATGCGTAGGGTGTTAAATTTCACACTTTGTTCTAATGATGATAAAAAATTTATCAGCGGTTTCTTTCTGCAGCCGGCGAAATATATCGGTCTTTTTGTCATTCTGCAATCGGCAAAGGATCTAAATCTCTTTGTCATTCTGCAGCCGGCGAAGAATCTCTTTTTTCACTTTTTAAATCAGGAGATCCTTCGGCTTTACAGCCTCAAGATGGCAGATAAGGTAATAATTCACTACTCTAAGCGAAGAATCTCTTGCTTTTTTGAATTTTTTCTCAGACTTATTACAATTGATTTAGTATCGGAGTAATTTTTTTTATGAAAATCTTTATGTACCACAATATAGACATACCACCAAAAGAAGCTAAATTAAAATCCTTATACGTTAAACCAAACAAATTTGAAACACAGCTAAAAGTCTTAAAAAAACTTGGATACAACTTTGTAAAAACAAAAGAGCTTGAAAATAATCCAAAAAAGTCTATTTTACTAACATTTGATGATGGTTTTAAGGATTTTTACGATAATGCTTTTCCAATAATTAAAAAATACGACGCTAATGCTATCGTCTTTGTTCCCGCTGGATTGGTAGGCAGTTTTAACCAATGGGATTATGAAAAGTTAAACGTAAGGAAAAAATTAATGAACTGGGAAGAGATAAAAAGGGTTTATAAAGAAGGCATTGAAATAGGCTCTCACGCATTGACGCATCCATTTTTGACAAAAATACCAAAAGAAAAAGCAAAAACAGAGATTCAAGACTCAAAAAAAATGTTAGAAGATATGCTATCAACAGAGATAACATGCTTTTGCTATCCATACGGAGACTATAACGAGACTATTAGAGATTTAGTCATAGAAGCAGGTTATAAGTATGCTTTTACAACAAAAGAAGGAAGTTTAGAACAAAGTGATAATTTTTATGAGATAAAACGAGTAATGATTTCAGGATTTTACTCATTGCCAAAGGTTCTATGGAAAACATTAATATAAAAATTCTATGGATTAACGCAAACCCAAACCCAAACCCTGGAGGAACGGAGCAACACTCTATCGACTTTATTAATGCATTAGAAAAAACGGACAATCTTACAATCTATAAAGCCGTTGCCAAAGGAGGGTTTGTAGATAAAAATACATCAGATAAAAACAAATTCTACATAACTTTAAAGTCTGAATTTTCACCAACAAACACAATAAAACTGATAAAATTAGCCAAAAACCTAAAGCCTGACTTCGTGATTGGAAACAACGGCAATGAGTATATAAACACCTTTTTAGCTGGTAAACTCTCCAGCAGTAAAATTATCCTTTTTAGACATATGCTAAACTATCAGCCGTTTTTCATAAAAAAGTTTATACTTCCAAAGGTAGACAAGATTTTTGCAGTTAGCTATGCAAGCAAATTAAGACTTATGAAAGATGGAATACCCGAAAATAAAATCACAGTTTTGTACAACTTTATTGACGAAGAAAAGTTTTACTACCTTGAATTTGAAAAACAGCAAGTTAGACAGCAGCTAAAGATAAATCCAAATGAAAAAGTCATAACATTTATTGGAAAGGTTGCAGAAGGTAAAGGTATTTTTGACTTTGTAGAAGTGTCTAAGCTTCTTACTAAAAAGTATGATAACTTAAAATTTTTGATAATTGGAGATGGAAAAGAACTTCCCAAAGCAAAAGAGATGATAAAAGAGTACAGATTATCCGATAAATACATAATAACAGGATACACAAACAAGCCCGAGTATTTTTTAAAAGCTTCTGATTTTGTACTTGCACTATCAAAAGGAGAAGAAAGCTTTGGAAGAACTGTTGTAGAAGGCTTTACAGTCAAGAGTTTAGTCGTCGTTTACGATGTGGAGAATTTAAAATATTTAGTAGAAGATTTTAAAACCGGCATAGTAGCAGAAAAAGGAAATTATAAACAAGTATTTGAAAAATTAGACAAAGTTTTATCAGATGAAAATTTGTATAAAACAATCGTTGAAAATGGTTATAATGAATTTAAAAACAAATACACAAAAAAGATAATTTTAGAAAAATTTCTAAAGGAGCTACAGAATTTTAGCAGTTAAGTTTATATACCAAAACTTTAAAAAGTATAAACTACTTCTTTTTTTAGCACTCATCGGAAGTGTTGTAGAAGCCGGAGCTTTAGCAGGTTTAACCTTTATAGTCAAAGATGTTATAGATAAAGTCTTTATAGAAAAAGATTTAAACAAACTTAAACTAATCATTCTTATACTTTTGCTGCTTGTAATCATAAAACAGATTGGATTTATCTTTAAAGAGTACATGTATCCACTGGCACTTTATAAAGTGATGAAAAATCTTAGAGAAAATATCTTTAAAAAAATCTTAAACGCAGACATGTCATTTTTCTTTGGAAAGCAGTACGGAGAAATACTAAGCAGAGCAACAAACGATATAGAAGCCTTTAAATCTGCAATGATTTTAATCGGCGTTGATTTTTTCACACAGCTGTTTACAGTGATTGCAATGGTTGGAGTTTTAATTTACAGAGATTGGAAGCTATTTTTAATTTTTTTATTTGCAACACCGCTTTTTGCCATCTCATTTAACTACTTTGGAGAAAAAAGAAAAAAGTACTCTCAAAGAGTTCAAGAATCAGCAGGACAGTACACACAGTTTATAAATCAACTTTTGTATGGACTTGAGACAATAAAACTTTATAGCAAAGAAAAAATTCTATCAGTTTTTGAATCTATAAATGAAAGATTTTTTAAAAATCAAAGAAAAAACGCACTTTACGATGTATTTTTCTTATCATCTATAGAGATAGCCTCATACTTAGCAGCTGGCGGAATTATACTCTACGGTGGAGTAAGAATAATAAACGGAGAGCTAACAACAGGTGACCTTTTCTCATTTTTATCTGCTTTACTGATTTTAGTAAACTCTTCTCAAATTCTACAAAGAGGATTGATACAGATAAAAGCCGTAAATCCTGTTATAGAAAGAATAAAATTTTTACTTGACATTCCACAAGAAAAAGAAGATGGCATACAATTTAAAGGTTTAAAAGAAAAGATAGAGTACAAAAATGTTAGCTTAAAAATAAACGAAAATAAAATACTTGAAGATATAAATGTATCGATAAAGAAAGGTCAAAAAGTCGGCATTATTGGTCAAACAGGTTCTGGAAAAAGTAGTTTTGTAAAGCTTTTATACGGAGTTTTTAGAAATTACCAAGGAAATATAATTTTAGATGATACAGATTTAAAAGAGTACAACATTAAAACAGTAAAAGACAAAATCGCAGTCATTACTCAAGATGTGTTTATTTTTAATGACACGATAGAAAACAATTTAAAAATTGCAAAACCTGATGCAACAGAAAAAGAAATAATAAACGCACTAAAAAAAGCTAAAGCAGATTTTGTTTTTAGATTAAAAGATACAATAAAAACAGTAATAGGCGAAAGAGGAAGCAGTCTATCAGGAGGAGAAAGACAAAGACTTACAATAGCAAGAATCTTTCTAAAAAATCCTGACATTATCATCATAGACGAAGGCACTTCCGCATTAGATGAAGAAACAGAAAACTCCGTAATGCAAGAGATTTACTCTCATTTTCATGATAAAACAATCTTGATAATAGCACACAGATTAAAGACTTTAGAAAAATGTGATATGTTTATAGTGTTTGAAAATGGAAAAGTAAAGGAGATAAGGAATAGTCTAAATGCTAAAGATAGCACACGTAATTAACACCTTATCAGGCGGCGGAGCAGAAAGAGTAGCAGTTAGCATTTACAACTGTCTAAAAGATAAATATAAAAATGAATTTATCATAGCTAAAAACATAGTTAAATTAAACGTAGATTTTAAACCAACGATAATTTTCAACAAAAAGCCACCACTTCCATCGTTTCTATATGAAAAACTATTGTTATACAAGCTAAAAGAAGCCTTAAAAAATTTTGATGTAGTAATTTCACATCTAAGAGATACAAACACAAGACTGTCTTATTTAAAATCAAAAAATTTATTAAAATCTAAATTAATAATTGTTGAGCATGTGACTGCACAGTTATATTCAGAAAAAGAGAAAAGGATTATAAAAAAGTATTATAAATACGCTGATTTAATAGTAGCAGTTTCAAATAAGGCTAAAGATGATTTGGTTGAACACTTTAATTTAAAGCCAAACAAAATCCAAGTGATTTATAACGGCGTAGATATACAAGAAATTATTAAATTATCCAATGCATTTCAACCTACATTAAACAAGCCTTGTATAGTATCAGCTGGAAGGTTAAGCATAGATAAAGATTTTGAAACTTTAATAAAAGGTGTATACCATTCAAAAACAAAACCTTTTCTATACATACTTGGAGAAGGAAGTAAAAGAAATGATTTAGAAAATCTAATCAAAAGCTTAAAATTAGAAGATAAAGTTTTTTTAGTTGGCTTTATAAAAAATCCATTTCCTTATATTAAAAATTGCGATATATATATCACATCATCTATAAGAGAATCATTTTCTATGTCAACTTTAGAAGCAATGGCTTTAGGAAAGCCTGTTATTAGTACAGATGTTGTTCCATTTGCAAAGGATAATTTTAATAGTCTTGTTTTTAAGCCCAAGGATTATATTACACTTGCAAATCATACAGATACACTTTTATCTAACGAAAAGCTGAAAGAGTCTTTATCTAAAAACGCCTATGAGACAGCAAAAGAGCTTTCTATTTATAGTATGTGCAAAGAATACAAAAATTTAATAGAGAGGTAAAATGGAAGAATTGGTAAGCGTTGTAGTGCCGTCTTTCAATCATGGAAAGTATATAGATAAAACTATCAAAAGCGTAATGAATCAGACATATGAAAATATTGAGCTTATAGTTATAGATGATAAATCTTCTGATAATTCCATCGATATTATTAAATCTTTGGAATCTGACATAAAAAACAGGTTTGATAGTTATCAATTTATTTTATCTCGGATACTAATTTTAGGACTAACAGACTCTTTAAACAGAGTTATACTTTAGCAAAAGAGCGAGTATTTTACTTATATTCAATCTGACGATGTTATGCATAAAGATAAAATTTATTTAAACATAGAAACGTTTAAAAAACTCAGTGAAGATTACTCTTTTATATTTTCTGATGTGTTTTTTATAGACGAAGAAGATTATCTGACTTATTATACATCAGAAGGAAAAAAGTTTGATACTTGGATGAAATTAATGAGATACCACTATCCTTGGTTAAACAGCAAAGATATTTGCCATTATAGGTTTTTAATACGAGGGAATTTTATTCCTGCAATGGGAAATTTTTTTAGAAAAAGATGGCTTGAAAAAGTAAACGGCTGGAATGAATATCTTTACTACAAAGATAAAAAATTAAAGTTCATTAACGAAGACTATCCTATGTGGCTAAAATTATCAAAAGTATCAAAATTTTACTTTTTAGATAATCAGTTAGCTTATTTCAGAATTCATAAAAAGAATACAAGTACAACAAGAGCAAAAGATTCAAATATTGAAGTTTTATATCTACTACTAAATGAGCATGAATATTGCAGAAAAAATGGTTATATAAAAGACTTAGAAATTAATCTTTTTAAATACTTAAAAAGAGCAAAAATAAGTCTTAAAGAAAAATTAAAAATTCTAACAGAATACAATTTATCAAAAGATTTTATAAAATGGCGTTTAAGAAAGAGTGTTCCAAAATTCTCGTAAGCTTACCTTCCTGTGTCATCCTGAGGACTTTAGTCCGAAGGATCTCATCTTTTGATTTTTTTAATTTTAAAAGAAAAAATGAGATTCTTCGCCGGCTGCAGAATGACGATGTGAATTTTTGCAAGCAGTCTCATTTAACAAAAGATTTTGTAAGATGGCGTTTAAGATTATCTCATCTTTAAACTATACAAATAATCTAAATCCTTTTCCAACTGATTAAAATCTGGTGGATTAACTAATTTGCAAACAGTCCAAGGATTATAATGATAGTGTGGAGTATTTTCAAAGTTAAACAAAGCTAAGTTTGGCTTTTTTAAAGCTACCGCTATATGATATGGTCCGCTATCGCTTGATATAACAATCCTTCCTGCATTTATTGCCCCAACAGACTCTGTTATTGTTGTCTCTCCTGCTATATCAAAAATAGGAATTTCTTTATATCTTAAACTAAACTTTTTAATAAAATCTTGATTTATGTCTTTTTCAAATTTTGCACCAATTAAGACAGGAATTAAACCGTACTTTTCATAAGCTTTTGATATTAAAAATTCATAAATGCTAAAATCTGGTCTTTTTGGGACAGCATCTTCAGTACCACAACCTATATTTACTAATCAAAATTTCTTGATTTTCAGGCGAATCCTAAGCTTTTTCTCAAATTTTCTCTAAATTTTTTGGCTTCTTCTGT
>GG748571.1_pt7 | contig 9035 bp, 10 predicted proteins | sample 429578 | NCBI scaffold set GG748486.1
AAAAGTATTTTTGTTTTCATTACATTTCTTCTGTGCGTATATTAGATAAACGCCGTTTTTAAATTTTATCAATCTTAGACCTGAAATATTGGTTTCTTCTTTTGACATATCATTTCCACATCCGCCAACTTTAGTATAGGTGTATATATTAGCTTCTGCTCCTTTTCCATCAGCAACTTCTATTGGAACGTAAGAAAAATGTTTTTGATTCTCAATTTCATGATTAAGATAAAACGAATAAGCAGTATAAATATTACCTCCCCAAGGAGTTAAGAAGTCAGCAGATATTATTAAATCTTTTATCCCATCACTATCTATATCAAAATAATTAATTCCGTTCTTGATTTGGATAATTTTGACAGGATCTTTTTCCTCACTATATCCTTGCTTTGGTAGAATAAATAATATAAAAGTTACTAAAAGCCAAGAAATTTTAAGCCTCCTTTTCATTTTAAGATTTTCCTTATCTTAAAATTTGTATAAGTCATACCAGTTTGGGAAAATTTCGATTTTCTTGAATTTATAATATCACAATGGTAGATTTTGATACACCTAAAGCTTCTGCTGCAAGTTTTACTACAGTGTTTTAAAGCAAATTTTACATAAAGATTATTTCTGGATGTTTTTCCATAACATCATCTAATTCTTTTACTTCTTTTAAAGCTTTCTTTCAAGTGTATTAATTCTCTGAATATAGGTAGATGTTTCTATTTTCTTTCTCATATTTACCCTTTGATTTTCATAATTTTAAATTCTTATATTATATTTTCCTATATTTCTTTTAGCTTATACAATATCCTTCGCTAATTTTCTTTTGATAAATATACCCAATATACAAAAATTCTAAACTAGCTGGCTTAGCTTTCGCAATTAATGATGGAACACTTGTTACTCCTAACTTCTCTAAACCCCTCTCTACTATCTGACTAACCTTAATGGGAGTTAAAATAATGTTGTGTCTAAATAAAATTATAAGGATGAATAATAATGGATAAGAAAGAATGCTTTGAAAAAATATTAGACAGATCAACTGAAGAATTAGTAAAAGAATTTTTTCCAGACGGTATAACAACTTAAGGAAAAGGTAGGTATAAGAAAACTTTTAGAATCTGTTTTAGAACTATTCATGAATGACGATGATAACAAAGCAAATGGGTATTATGAAAGAAGTCTAAATACTGGTTCCTTCAAGCTTAACATAAATGTCCCAAGAGATAGAAAGGGTAAATTTAGACCACAAATAATACCTAAAGCCTTATAAAACAGTTAATGAAGATTATATAGACCTTCTTATGAGTTTAGTATCAAATGGATACTTTAGAAAGTAAGATAGATTCTACATTAAAAAAGCTTAGGTTTAAACTACTTTAAAACAACATATGGATGCAATCAAAAAACAGCTTATAGAAAGACTTGAGTGTCTTTAAAACAAGAGAGCTTCCATCGGATGCATTTGTACTGTAATCACTGTGATATAAAATAGAAAAACAAAATCAAAAAAAGCTTCTGTCTATGTAGTTCTTTAAAGTGGACTTACAAAGAAACAAAGATACATTTGGATTTCAGTAGTAAAAACAAAGCAGACTGGATAAAAGTATTCAATGATTTAATAGATAGAGGACTAAAAAGGTTAATGCTTATAGTAAGTGATGATTTTCCTGGGATAACAAAAGCCATAGAAACACTATTTCCTTATACAGACTATCAGCTATGTTTAGTCCATTTACAAAGATAGGTAAGAATAAATTTAGGTGGATATTTTCAATCTGTGGATATACTTGAGATAAATCTGCTTATACAAAGAGATAATTTAAAGAATAAAAAGCAGAAAAAGCTTGTACCTGCTTTTAAAGGATCTTCTTATGAAATTTTACAATTGTTTAATAAAAAGTTTTCAATCCAGACACAAAATTATTGACAAGTCTCGAGAAATTAATAAAAGTAATGTCATTTGAGATAAAAGGTATACAAACAGATAATGGAAGTAGATTCTTAGGTGAATTTACAAAAGCATTAAAGAAGAAAGATATAAAACATTATTTTAACTATCCAAAATATCCAAAAGGACAAGCATATGTAGAGAGAATGAATAGGACATTACAAGAAGAGTTTATCATGTACTATGAAGATTACGAATTAGAAGATATTTACGAGTTTAATAAAAAGATGTTGCAATATATGCTATAGTATAACACAGAAAGACCTCATCATAGTTTAAACAAAAATCATCTAATACATACTTTTGTGATATTATAAATTCGAGAAAATCGGAATTTTCTCAAACTGGTATGAATTATACATTTAATTGACAAATCTACTCTAATAATCTAAAATTTTCTTATCAAATAAAGGGATGGGGAATAGTTGTGTTTGGATTTTTTGATTTACTTAATGAAGAGCAAAAAGAAAAACTTGTTCAGTATAGATCATTTCAATTAGGCGATTTCCTAATTGTCAGAGTAAAAGAATTCTACCAAAAAAGCAATATTTCCTTAACTACAGACATTGATAATGTACGTCCTTTAAAACAAAGACCCATTATAATCATGAGAGACAACAACGGAACTATTTCTTTCGTTGCCACATCTACTTATAAATTCTACAAGTATAAACGACAAAAATCTATAAATCTATCAAAATGCTTTTTCCAAAAAAGAACAAAGGAAGAATGTTTAGACCTAGACATAAAAGATGAAGTATTTTTATTCACAAAAGATGGTAATTCTTTTGATTTTTATGTAGACAGTCAGATATTATTAGACCTTTACAAAGAAGGCAAACTTAAAAAGTGTGGAAACTGTTCAATGATAATACCATTAATAGAAAAACTTATAGATGGAGCATGATAATGTCAGGAAATGATTTAATCTTTAATTTTTTTTCAGAAAATGACCCAAAAGGCTTAGAAGTTATAAAAAATATTTTTTTTAAAATCATCAGCAGTCCTACCTATCAACTCATACTTAATTACTACGATAAAGAAGATGTGTTTCAAGAATTCTTAGCTATTAAAATCTTACCACATAGAAATCACATATTAGATAGGTTTTTTGAGCAACAAAGCGGATTGGTTAGCTATATTCAAAGGATGACAAAAAACTTTTTAGCCGATGTTTATGCGTCAGTCAAATTGATGTCAGAAAACGAAATATCTGATGTTATTATTAGTAAAGAGGAAGATGATGAAGATGAAGTTAAAAGCTATTTTGACCTAATTGGAAAGAGAGAAGATTATACCTTGAGCATAGAAGTTGAAGAATTAAAAATAGCTTTGACAAAGCGTCTGTCAGATAACGAAGCATTAATATTTTGCTATCAAATATCTGATAGTAAAGAACTTTATAAAAGTAAGTATTTTAATGAACTATCTGACGATGCACTGTATAAAAGAGTAGAAAGAATGAAAACGAAAATAAAAGAAATTTTAAAAGAATATTCATTTTCAGCAGAAGCTTTTGAAAAGTTTTTAAAAGAACATTCTCATGAAATTTGTAAAAAATTAGAGGTAAACAATCATGGCTAAGTGGTTAAATGATTTGTACAATGAATATATTAAAGAAGAGCTCGAAGAGAACATTTACAACAGTGTAGCTAACAGACAACTTATAGGTGGGATATACTTCGGAAGTCTAAAATCTCTAAACAAAGACAAACCAAACAAGCCCTCTATTTTCTTGTGGTTGATAAAGTTGATAACAATATTTATGAAGTAATGAAAGTTTCAGACTGGCATCATTTTGCAACCAATTTTGACATATTTTTAGATTTAGGAACAATGACAGTTATAGTAGAGACAGAAATAATTTTTATTTAACAACTGAAGAAGTGAATAAATTTATACCAATTTATCAAATATAAGAAACAGAATTAAATAAAATCTTAGCCTTTCGTGGTGGTGTTTTATCAGAAGGTATTAAAAAAGGTTTTACTCCAATATTTGAAGATGATATCAGAAACAAATTTAAAAAAGAAGAGTTTAATCAGATAAAAGAATTCCACACAAGAATTTTTGAAATTTTAGCAGAGCCTGAAGAGATAGTAGTAGAAATAGCGCCCGAGAGAATTAGCGGATTTGTGTTAAAACATGTTGCATCTACTTCACAAAAAGCTACATATACAGATGATTTTGTTTTATATCATGGAGATGATTTTATAGAAATAATTACAGATGAGAAATACTTAAATAAAAAAGTAAAAATACTTTTAGACAACGATACTATTTTTAACAGCATTTTAAAAGATACAAGCATATTTATTCCCGTGAAAGAACAAATAGACTTGGAGGAACTTGCGAAACACATTAATATTTTAGTTGAGGGGTGATTTATGCATATAAGACAGCTAATAAAAAACAGAAGGTTTGAAGTAATCAAAGCATTGGTAGAAGCAAAGAAAATAAAACAAGAATGGTTAGAAGATTTATACTCTATACTACTTAATCAAGATACAGATATTGAAATCACACAAGCAAAATATGAGATAATAAAATTGCTACTAACAGAAAAGAAATACTTAAATTTTGAACTACTTACCAAAACCCTAAACCTCGACCAGCAAACAGCCATAGAAATAATGAGAAATCCATTTAAGGAAGTATATTTCCCTACCTACAATATAGAAAACCCTGAAGAATCAAGATTAAATAAAGCATTAACAATACCTTTATCAAACCAAACTTTCACACTAAACACATTTGTCAATAGTCAAGAGTTAGAAACCATAAAAGAAGCCACAAATAAAAACTTTTTTGTAATTTTTGACAACATTTTTAGCGGAAAATCTTACCAATTAGCCGTTGCAGCAGGTTTGATAGCAAAAGAAAAAGAAATTTTAGATAATGTTGCTTTTACAGGAGAAGTTTCATCAAACGGATTTATAATACCGGTTAATCATTTGGAAGAAAAGAGGGAAATAACTGAAAAAGCAAAAAAAATCTTGATAACTCCGGAAGACATAGAGAACTTAGAAGAGCTAAGTTTTTGGCTTAACCCAGAGCATTTGCCTGTAATATTTATACATATAAATAAACCGGAGTTAGCTTCACAATCTTTAAAACAAATGGAAGATGCAATCAAGAAAGATAGAAGATTTAAGTATTTTAAATTAGAAAATCTGAAAAAATTCTACAAGTTGAAAGACCAAGACATGTATCTAATAACACCAAGTGTAGATTTTTCAAACAGAGAAGAGCTTATAAAAATTTTAAATGAGTTTAGAGAAAAAGTAAGCAAACTTCTGACATTAGAAGGGGTAATAAAAGATCACAATAAAGTAATTCTTAATATCTCAGCCGGAATATCTACATTGGCGTTGTATTTTGGTGTTATCCTTGGAAACAGACAGGCAAGCATAATTTATCATTATCAAAAAGAATATCACAAAGTTATAGACTTAACAGATAATCCAAGAAAGATAAAAGAGAAAAAGTCAGAATTTGAAAAAATTTCTGTTAATAAAGATATACAAGATCCATTGATGATAATTATTTATCTTGCAAGTCATAATCCGATAGAAAAAGGATTAGAGCTTAAAGAAAAGTTAGGAGCTAAAGGGAAGTTGATAATACAAAGTAAAGAGCATCAGGGCAATTTAGAGATTGGAGATTGGAGTAGTATCGTTTCTGAGATTTACACAGCAATAGATGATAATAAGCAAAAAGAAAACTATATGGTATTTTCGGCACCTGTTGCGATAGTGCTTGCTCTTGGTATGGCTCTTGGCTACTTTTTACCGATAAAAGTCTTTCACTATAACAGAGATGAATACGTTGAAGTTCCAATAAAGTTAAATGAAGAGATTTTAAGAAGTCCATTTTAATAAAAATTAAAAGAGAGAGGTTAAAGATGGAAGAAGCTATTTTTGAAGTAGAAATCATAACTCCAACCATCATGGGCGGAGCAAATAGTAAAGAATTAGACTCTATTTTTATAATACCAACAGATCTTATAAGACCAACAGAAATAAAATCTGCAATGAGACAGGCTTTTAGATTGGTAGCCGGTAAGTATGTAAGGCATGATAATGAAAAAGTTGAAGATTTATACAAATTAGAAAGCGAAGTTTTTGGTAATACAGAAGGAAAAGGAAAGTTTAGACTGATCGTTGATATTCCAAACAATCTAAAAACTGAAAAAATCAGGCTACTACCACATAAAGGCAATTTTTCTAAATCTGGTATATTGCCAAACCAAACTTTTAACTTAAAAATCATTTCTTACAAATATCCAGTAGAATTTTATAAAGCATTGTTAAACATTGCTTTTATGCTCGGAGTTGGATATAGAAGAAATAGACTACTTGGAAACATGCAGATAGAACAATTTAAATTACCGGATGAAGTAGGAAAAATTGACAAATTCTTTTTAGATGAAGGATATAAAGAAATAAAAACAGACAACCCTTTATTTGCTTGCTTTTCTAAAAGAGAAGATAGCGATGATAGAAATTTTACAGTTTATAGCATACCTCTAAAAGATGAATATACACCAATAAATAAACAAAATTTTGAAAAGGCCTTAGAAGATCTCTACGAAAAAGTAATCCATAAAATAAAAGAAGAAAAGCTAGACTTTATTCTTGGTGGAGTAAATCCAAGAAGACAAGCATCTTTCTTAAACTTTTCTATTTTAAAAGTTGGTCAATCTTACAGATTGTTTGTTATTGGCTTTTATTACAAGAATGAAAAATTTGAATATAATGATTGGAAAAATGCAATAGAAAAAGCCAAAGAACTAGCAGAAAAAACTTTTAAAAAATAAGAGAGGGCTAAAAGATGGCTAAGTATTTAGTAAAAATAACCATTCCATCTATACAAGATACAATTATAAGGTCAAGAAAGCTTAAAGATTTGACAGGTGGTAGTAAACTTATTCCAATGATTATGAAATCAGGATTAAAAATACTTGAAAATGATAACAATGAGAAAAAGGTAGAGTTTATAATTCCAACAGCTGATGTTGTAAAAGAAGATAGCCTAAACATAACAAACGTAGCATATCTTACAATAGAAGGAGAGAGAGAACAAGTAATTGAAAAAGTAAAGCGTATGAAAGAAGAAATGTTTAAAAAATTAAATACTCTTGTAGATACAGTTAAACACAGAATCCCGGATAGAGAATTCAGTACATACGAAAATTTAATCAGATATCAAATTAAAAATGCCATCAATATAGTTTGGGCTATTAGCGAGATTAAAGATAACGATATTGTAAAAGCAAAAAATGATGTAGATATTGCAGTAGCTAATGCAAAATCATCAATAGAGCCTGATGATAAATTTATCGAAGGATTTAATCTTATTCAAAAACAAAAGAACCAGTATTCAGCTTTTGAAAACTACCAAGATTTTATGGAAAAAGCATATCAAATTAATCCAGAGCTTATAAGAGGAGCTTATCTTTGCGATGTATGCGGAAAAAGAGTAATACTTGGAGCAACAAAAAATAACTTTAAAAACTCAATCACAGAAAAAAATGAAGATGATAGACTCTGCGCATTTTGTTATGCAAAGAGACATTATCTTGAAAAAGAAAAAATGAAAGAGAAAGAAAGTAAAAACGAAAGAGAAAGAAAGTCAGTAGCAGATGTTGCATTGGCTATATATCTTCAAAAGGAAAATAAAAATAGAAAAAAATATGATGAACTTATAAGAAGGGAATTTATAGAAAACGACTTAGAACATTTAATTAACAAAGACATTGAATACGTATACATTGAAGAGTTAAATGGATATATTAAAGACTTAGAAGAAAATCCAGATAAAAATAAAGAAGAAATAGAAAAAGCAAAAAAACTTATAGATAGTTTGAAAGGGCTCTATGAAAATAAAGAAAATGAAAAAATTGGCAAACCACCAGTCTATTATGCCATCGTTGTAATGGATGGAGACTCGATGGGAGAAAAAATATCAAAAGCATTTAAAGAAAATAAGATCGAAGATATAACTAAAAGACTTTCACAATTTAGTAAAATAGCTAAAAAAATAGTAGAAAAAAACTTTGGAATGCTTATATACTCAGGTGGTGATGATGTCTTAGCATTGTTCCCGTTAGAAACGGCTCTAAAAGGATATAGAAGAAATAGTAGAAATATTTAAGAGGTGTATGAAAATTGAAGGATATAACTTTACAGCAAGTGCAGGTTTAGTAATATCCCATTACAAAATACCTCTTAGCTATGTATTACAAGAAGCAAGGTCTGCAGAAAGCAAAGCTAAAAAAGTTGATGGAAAAGATGCAGTATACATAAAATACATTAAACATTCATTCTCATCAGCAGAAGTACCGATAAAAAACGATCATTTACAATTATTTGAAGAGCTAATTAGCTTTCTATCCGATGAAGATTTTCCGTTTGGTTTTATCTATCAACTACAAGAGCTTTTACTTCCGTACCTACCAAAAACAGAAGACGAAAGACCTGTTGAAGAGCTAATAAAATATCTAATTGAGAAGAAGCCTTATAAGAGAAAAGATAAGTTTACAGAGTTTATGTTAGATACTAAAAAGCTTTTTAATTTCAAAGAGCCGGAAAAAATAATCAACACTTTAAAAGTAGCTAAATTTATAGCAAGTGGGGTGTAGTATGATAGGAATTAAACCATTTGATGTATTAACCTTTGGAGATGGAAAGCCTTTTAACGCAACAGAAAGAATTTTTAGAGAGTCGGGCTTTTTTATAAATCCAATTCCGGTTATCAGCGGACTAAACAAAGCTGCAGACAAAAAACTAAACTTAGAGTTTATATCCCTTGCAAAAGGAGAAAATCTATACTTTAAAGCACCAATAGATATAAAAGTCGCAAATAACAGAGTAATCAAACCGGTTGTTAGAAAGCTTAACAATGTAATTACAGAAGAAAAGTTAGAATACTTTTTAGATTATCAAACCAGCGAGAAGATGGAGGATTTAAACGGCTATTTAAAAGATGAGGAGTATATAAAATACTTAAAAGACGAGGAGATATCGGTTAATACAGAGCTTTTAAGACCATATAAAGAATTAAGAACAGGTATAGCAATAGATAGAAGCACGAG
>GG748557.1_pt4 | contig 8943 bp, 11 predicted proteins | sample 429578 | NCBI scaffold set GG748486.1
TGCCCATTTTAAACAATCTTAAAACTCTTGGCATCATATGGATACCAGGCCTCACAACAGGCATGGTATTAGCCGGAGCTGACCCGCTACATGCTGTATTTTTCCAGCTTGTAATTATGTATAGTATACTAAGCGTTGCGGTTTTTACTTCTTACTTTGCAACAAATTTATCTTATAAAAAGATACTATATTCATTGTGATTAATATACTATTTTTGTTAGTAATATACACGTGAAGGTTTGCAATGTTTAAATTGATTTACAACCTTTTGTACACATTGGCTTTAATAATTGTCTTGCCTGTTTTGTACTTATACTATAAAAAGAAAAGATACGATTTTCATCTTAAAGAGAGATTTTTACTAAAAAAACTAAATACACAAAAGCCTACAATTTGGATACACTGTGCAAGCGTTGGAGAGATAAAAACAGCACTGCCAATAATAAACTATCTAAAAACTTACCAGGACTATGAATTATTAATAACAATCTTTTCAGTCAGAGCTTACGATTTTGCTGTCAAAAATCTAAACGGCATAAAAATTACATATCTTCCATTTGATTTATCTTTCTTAATAAAAAAATTTATAAAAAACTACAAGCCAAAAATTTTAATCATCCAAGAGGCTGAATTTTGGCTTAATTTAATTACAACTTCTTGTAAATACATTCCAGTAATTTCGATAAACACAAGCATTTCAGAAAAATCAAAGAAAAATATCGAAAGATTTAAATTTTACTTTAAGCCTATTTTAAATAGCTTCTCTAAAATTATCGTTAGAATAAAAGAAGATAAGGAATTTTTATCTCAGTTTGTAAATCCTTCTAAAATAAATGTTTGCGGAAATCTAAAATTATTATCAGAAGTAAAGCATAAAGAAGTAAAATTAGAAAAAGCAAAAAAAATCATTCTTGGAGCAAGTACTCATAGTCCAGAAGAAAAGATTTTAATCAAAGTTTATAAAGAGATAAAAGATGATCAAACAATGCTTATTCTTGCACCAAGACATTTAGAAAGGGTTAATGAGATTATTGATCTTGTTAAAAGTCATGGTTTAAGCTATGGTTTGAGAAGTAAAAATAGTAGCTTAGATGCCCAAGTTTATATAATTGATACGATGGGAGAACTGACATCGTTTTTTAAGTATGCTGATGCTGTATTTGTAGGCGGAACAATTGCAAGCATCGGCGGACATAACATTTTAGAGCCAATTCTAAGTGGAAAAAAAGTTATAATAGGCAAAAACTACTTTAAAATCAAAGACTTGGTAGAACTTGTCAAAAGTATTGATGCAGTTGATATTATAGAAAATGAAATGAAGCTTAAAAATACAATTTTAAAACATCTAAAAAATAATAAAATTGACATTAACTTAGAGGTTTTAAGAAAAGATATTTATAGCTGTTATATCAAATCAATAGAAGAAGTTTTAGATGAATAGTTTAATCAAAATAGCACAAGAGTTTTACATCGGCGAGATAAACGATAAAATTTTATACACAGAACTTGCAAATCTAATTTCTGATAAAGAATTAAAAGAAAACATATTAAAAATGGCAAAAACTGAAGAAAAGCACGCAAATTTTTGGCAAAAGTTTATTGTTTCAAGAGGTGGACAGCTACCAAAAGAAAAGATATATAGAAAAAAGCTATTTCTCTTAAAGTTTTTATCAAAGTTTATAAATCCGATTGTTTTTATATACTTAGCAGAGCTTGGAGAAGATAGTGCAGTTAAAAAATACTATGACTTTTACAAAAATGCAGGTTTGACAGATTATGAAAGAAGCTCTCTTAAAAATATCATCTCAGACGAGATAGAACATGAGACATATTTTTTAAACCAAGCTGAGAATCTTGGGCTTAGTAATGTTAGAGACTTAATTCTTGGAATGAATGACGGATTGGTAGAAATCTTAGGAGCAGTTGCAGGCTTGACAGCAGTGTACACAACAAATCCACAGATAATTGGAATAAGCGGTGTAGTTGTCGGTCTTGCCGGAGCTTTGTCTATGGGTATTGGTGCTTATCTTTCTGTTAAATCTCAAAAACAGATCAATATGCATATTAACGAAAGAAATAAAATCCTTTTAAATACAAACATAGAAAAAAGCTATGAACTTTTTGAAGAAAAATTAAAAGAAGACAATATACCACAAGAAGCAATAAAAGAAATTATAAATGTTTTAAGAGAAAAGAAAGTAAATTTATCAAGTATTTTTATAAAAGAAACCCATGAAAACGAAATAAAGTCAGGCGTACTTACAGGTTTTTCATACCTGCTTGGAACTGTCTTTCCAATAACTCCATTTTTTATATTTTCAAATTCTTATTATGCTTTAACAGGGTCATTCTTTTTAGCTTTATTAGTTTTATCTTTTGTTGGAGTTTTTGTTGCATTATTCTCAGGAATTTCTATAAAGAGAAAAGTTTTAGAAATGATAATAGCAAGCTTATCAGCAGCTGCTATTTCTTTTTCCTTTGGTAAAATATTACAGCAATTTTTTAACATTGAAATATAAAGGAGAATTTTTATGCCATATAGTATGACAGGGTTTGCATTTGTAAAAAAAATGCTTGATGATTATGAAGTAAATATAAGAGTAAAAAGCCTAAACAACAAATCAATCGATATCTCTATTAAAGGCGATAAAAATGTTTTGATGTATTTAGACCTTGAGATAAGAAAGTTAGTTCAACAGTACTTTGAAAGGGGAAGCTTTCAGCTTTACATAAATATAAACTCTTTAACACCAAAATTTATCGTAGAGCCTGAAAAACTTACTCAGTATGCTAACGTCGTTAGAGAGATAACTAAACAAGCAAATATCAACCTTTCAGATGATAAACTTTATGAAGTTACAATCGGAATGATAATGAATAATAATAACGTAGAGGAAGAGCTTGATGATACACTTAAAGAAAACATTCTAAATGCTGTAAAAGAAGCTTTAAACGCTTTAAAAGAAGAGAGAGAAAGAGAAGGAAAATCTTTAATTTTAGATATAGAAAGTAGATTAGATAAAATTCAAGAGATGCTGAAAGAGATTGAAGAGAAAAAAGAGAAAGTTTTAGAAAATGTAAAAGAAAAAGCTTATCAAAAAGTTAAACAGCTTCTTGGAGAAAACTATTCTGAGAGAGCTTTTATCGAAGCTACTTTGTTAGCTGATAAACTTGATATAACAGAAGAGGTCGTAAGATTAAAAACTCATATCCAAAGATTTAGAGAGCTGCTAAATCTAAACGAGCCAATAGGTAGAAAGCTTGATTTTATGTGTCAAGAGATGCTTAGAGAGATAAATACTCTTGGAAACAAAATGCCTGATTTTAGTAAGTTTACTGTAGAAATGAAAACAGAACTTGAAAAAATAAGACAGCAAGTTCAAAACATTGAGTAGGTGTGGGTGCAGTTTAAATTTTGATAAGTCAAAAATTAATTAATCTTTTTAATCTTCATTCTGAGCGAAGCTAAGAATCTTTTGCTTTTGCTGAATTTCTCGCCCTGACGCATTACTTACATCTTCAATCTCTACAGCATGGACTTTGTTCATATCATTTAATGCAACTCTTGGAATTTCATTTTCTTTTATTAGCATTTTTTATCTCCTAATTAAAGATTTTAAGACCATTATGTCTGAATTTTAATTTAAAATCAATCCTCTGATAGAAGGTGTTCTAAAAAAGTTTTTAATAAAGGCATCATCTTGTCTGTCATTTTGTAGCTGTGCGAAGAATCTTCGCCTTCATGTCTCTATTCTGTCATTCTGAAGCCGGCGAAGAATCTAATTTTCTCTCTTTTTAAAGGAAATGATCCTTCAGCCTTCGGTTTCAGGATAACAAAAAATGTAAACTTAAAAGAATTTGTAACATATTTCCTTCTCGCTTATTCAAACTGCCTTATGTGATAAAATAAAAAATTAAATTTATTTCAATTTGAAAGGGGTATGCATTGAAAGTTGATGTAAAAATAAAGTTATTAATTGTTTTTCTTTTGCTTGTTGGGTCTATTTATCTAATGATGACAAAACAGCCAAAGCTTGGCTTGGATATCCAAGGCGGTGTAAGTATCACATTAAAAGTTGATATTGATAAAGTAATCAACGACCAATACGCACATCTTGGAAAGGACATAGAAAAGAAATTTAAAGAAAATGGCATAGAGCTTTTAAACTACAAAATAGAAAATCAATCTTTAATGTTGGTACTTTTAGACCCAACAAAGATAGACAAAGCAAAAGAGGTTCTTAAAAAAGAGTTTCCGCAGGTAGTTGTTGAAGATAAAGATAGCAATTTACTAGTTAGGTTTACAGATTGGGAGTTAAACAGAATAAAAACTCAAACTATGAAACAAGCGGTAGAGACTTTAAGAAACAGGATTGACCAATTTGGAACGCTTTCTGCAAACATAACTCAAAAAGGTAAAGACAGAGTATTGGTTGAGATACCGGGAGTTATAGACTTAAATAGAGCTAAATCTATCATTGGAAAAACTGCACAACTTGAACTGAAAGAAGTTGTAAATTCTGCTTTAAGTAAAGAAGAGTTATTAAAAGATTATCCAGATGGTTTGCCTGATGACCTTGAAATCTTAGAAGGTCAAGAAGAAGTAGTAAACGGTCAGCCTGTAAAAGAATGGTTTTTAGTTAAAAAAACTCCTGTTATAACGGGAGCAATGCTTAAAGATGCAAGGGTTTCAACAGACCAAGCAGGAAATCCGGCGGTTAATTTTGAGCTTACATCAGAAGGAGCAGAAATATTTGGTGAAGCTACAAACAAAATGATTAATAAAAGACTCGCAATAGTTCTTGATGGAAAGGTTATGTCTGCACCTGTGATTAGGTCAAGAATAACATCATCAGGGCAGATTACAGGAAGATTTACAACAGAAGAAGCTAACGATTTAGCGGTAGTTTTAAGAGCCGGAGCATTACCTGCACCGGTAGAAATAATAGAAGAAACAGTAATCGGTCCAACCCTTGGAAAAGAATCTATTGATAAAACACTAACAGCAGGAATTGTATCCTTTGTTCTCGTTGGACTTTTTATGATATTCAGATATGCAGTTTCAGGATTTATCGCGGTAGTTGCACTCATTTTTAACTTAATGCTGCTTTGGGTGACAATGCTTTTATTTGACATTACTTTAACACTTCCGGGTATTGCAGGTATCATATTAAACATAGGTATGGGTGTTGATGGAAACGTTGTTATCTTTGAAAGAATAAAAGAAGAGCTTAAAAATGGTAAAACACTAAGAGTTGCTATAGAAGAAGGATTTAAAAGAGGTTTTAATGCAGTTTTTGACTCACACATAACAGTAATAATCGCAGCACTTGCTTTACTTGAGTTTGGAAATGCACCACTTAAAGGCTTTGCAGCAACACTCTCTATTGGTACATTCATAAACTTATTTACTGCTGTATTTTTAACAAAAATGCTACTTGATTTAGTCCTCGGCGGCAAAAAATACTTTAAATACGCTGTTTAGGAGATAGAAAATGAGAAATTTCATGGTAGAACCACCAAATATAGACTTTTTAAAGATTAGAAAAATAGGCTATGGAATATCTTTAAGTTTGCTAATATTAAGCTTTGTTTTGTTCTTTACAAAAGGTTTTAATCTTGGTCTTGATTTTACAGGTGGAACGTCAATCCAGATTAAATTTAACCAGCAGATAAGAGTTTCTGATGTTAGAAATCTACTTAAAGATGTAGATTTAGCAGACTCTTTAATTCAAGAAGTAGGGACTAACAAAGATGAAGTTGAAATTAGAGTACCGGCTAAAAAGGGAAGTTCAAGCGTTGTTCTTGAAAAAGTGAAAAAAGCATTAGATAGTAAATATCAAGGTCAGTATGATATAAGAAAGGTAGAGTTTATAGATGCTTTGGTTGGAAGCGAGATGGCAAAAGCCAGCGTGTACTCTATTGTTTTTGTAATGCTTGGGATATTACTTTTTGTAGGTTATAGATACGAGCCTTTATTTGCAATTGCAGCTGTAATTCCACTGTTCCATGATGCAATCATCACACTTGGTATATTCTCACTTCTTGGAAAAGAGATAGACCTTACAGTGATTGCTGCAATCCTAACAGTTCTTGGATACTCTTTAAACGATACAATCATCGTTTTTGATAGAATCAGAGAAAATATAAAAGCCCGTGGAAGAAAAAATATGGAAAGCATCATTAACAGAAGTATCAACGAAAACTTGGCAAGAACAATAATCACATCAGGAACAGCATTATTTTCTGTCATTGCAATATACTTTTTTGGCGGAGAATCTCTTCAAAACTTTGCATTAGCATTGCTTATAGGTATTGTTTTTGGTACTTACTCATCAATTTACGTTGCTGCACCTTTAATTTTAGAAGTTGAAAAAATTTTAAGAGCAAAAACAAAAAAAGAAACGGTAGGAGCGTAAATGAAACACTTAGAAAGGCTAAAAAATCTAAAAGCTTATAAAACAGAAACGACGCCTTGTAAAGTAAAGTTATCTTCAAATGAAAGCCCATTTGACCTGTCAGACAAGTTAAAAGAAAGAATATCCCAAGAGATTAAAAAAATAAACTTTCAAAGATATCCAGACCCACATGCAACAAGACTTAAAGAAGCGATAGCCAATTTTGTAAATTCAGAAGAAAATCTAAACATAACGCCAGAAAACCTCGTTCTTGGAAATGGTTCAGATGAGTTGATACATCTTTTAATTACAGTTATCGGAAATTTAAAAAATCCGGTTGCTTATCCAATACCAACCTTTCCTATGTATCAAGTCTCTTCCGACGTAGTAGGAAGACCAAAGGTAGAGTTTGAGCTTGATGAAAATTTTCAGCTTACAAAAGAAGAGATAGATAAAGCACTATCAAAAAATCCTGATGCTTTTTTCTTTGCATCTCCAAACAACCCAACAGGAAACAGCTTTGACAAAAGTTTAATAAAATATGTGATAGATAAAGAAGTTTTTACAGTAATAGATGAAGCATACATCCATTTTTCAGATAAAGAAAGCTTTTTAAAAAAAGCTCTGCAATATGATAACGTAGTTGTATTAAGAACAATGTCAAAGGTAGGACTTGCAAGTATAAGACTTGGATATCTAATAGCAAAAAAAGAAGTAGCAAAGGAGATAAACAAAGCAAGGCTGCCATTTAACATCACTTACCCAACGCAGGCAATAGGGGAAATTGTACTAACAGAAGGATTAGATGAATTAAACCAGCAAATAAAAGCTGTAAAAGAAGAAAGAATAAGAGTAATGTCAGAAGTTTCTAAAATTAAAGATATAAAAGTCTATCCATCAGATGCAAACTTTTTCTTGATGAAAGTTCCAGACGGAGACCTGCTACATAAACAGCTAATAGAAAAAGGTGTCCTTGTAAGAAATATGTCTCACCTTCCAAAACTTGAAAACTGCTTAAGAGTTTCTATTGGCAAAAAGGAGGAAAACGATGAATTTATAAAAGCAATGTTTGAAATATTTAAAAATGGATAAAATAGAGAAAATAATTAACAATTTAGTTTATGTTTTAGTAGAAAAACTACAGCCAGAAAAAATATTACTTTTTGGCTCGAGAGCTAAAGGAGAAAATAAACCATACTCAGATATAGATTTAGCAGTTGAATTAAATCAAAATATAGATTTTAGATTAAAAAGAAAAATAAAAGAGCTTGTCGAAGATATAAGTGAGATATATTCAGTAGATATTGTTTATCTTAATGAATGTAGCGAAAACTTTAAAAACATAGTTTATGAAACAGGAAAAGTTTTATATGAGAAAAGTTGAAATTCTTCAGGCTTTAGAAAATTTAAACAATGCTTTAGATAGATTAAACGAAGCTGTTAAAACTGCAAAAACTGATTTAGAGATAGACGGTACAATTCAGAGATTTGAGTTTTCATTTGAGCTTTTTTGGAAAACTCTAAAGCTTGTATTAAAGTATTACGGCGTTGAATGTAATAATCCAAGAACCTGTATAAAAGAAGCATTTAGAAATGGCTTTATAGATGATGATGATGAAATTTTTCTTGATATGCTTGAAGATAGAAACTTAACATCCCATATATACGACAAACAGACAGCTAATGAAATTTTTGAAAGGATTAAAAAATTTTATACTGCCAAGCTATTTGAAACTGTAAGAAAAATTAAGAGTAAGATTTAATTAATACCTTGGGTGAGAAATTCAAATATAAATAAAACATCTAAAAAAACTCCTTGGTGGCAGTTAAAATTTTAATAGCAAAAATTCCACCAAGGAGGCAAAAATGCAAAAATCTAATCTTTATTTTACAATATTTCAAAAAATCTCTGAGCATTTAACTATACTTTTAAACATTCAATCAAAAAAGAAAGCAGGTAGACCACCTAAAGTATCTGATTTACAACTTGCAGCTTTATATATCACATCCTACATTTCAAACACTCCTATTCTTACACTTGCCAGATTTCTAATTTATCCTTCTATTCAATCTTGACATCTGTTTAGAAAATCAAAATCAGAAAGAGTTTATAAAATCCTTAGAGAATATTGGCTAAGAAGAATCACGATTATTATGATACTTAAAATTGTCCTTGGGAAAAAAGGAAAACTTATAGTAGATGGTACTATAATTGAAGTAGCAAGATTAAGCAGAGCAAAAACTAAAAAGATAAAAAGAGTTTCAGGAAAAATGTATTAGGTAAAAAGAAAGAGGAAAATATACAGCGAGCATTTAAAGAAAGAGATAGAAGACGAAAGTATTTACTATGGACTTTTGGTTATAGTGGTTTGTGATGAAAACGGGATAGTTTATGATGTATGGTTCCATCCAGCAAGCTATCATGAAGTAAAGTCATTAAGAATAAGACATAAAATGAGTAAATGGTTTAGATTTTTGACTGAAAATTTTGAATTTATAGAAGATAAAGGTATAAAGGATATAAATATGTTAAAGTATGTGAGAT
>GG748569.1_pt1 | contig 8879 bp, 9 predicted proteins | sample 429578 | NCBI scaffold set GG748486.1
TACTCTCACATTCTCTTAAAACTTACAATTTATATATAATTTATTACTCAAAACAAAAATTCTAATCAGATAAAAAGAGGTGGAATATGATGATAGCAAGCGTTTTTAAAAACCTCTGTCCTAACTGTGGCGGAGATATTACATCAGAAAGATTATACAAAGGCTTACCTTGTTATAAATGTTTACCAAAAGAGCCAAAAGAAGAAGTTTGTGATGTTTTAAAGAAAGTTCAAAATATTATGTGATATTGATAATGAAGTTAGCAATTGGCAAAACTTTTTTAGAAAGCATATAGGATCTCATCCATGGAGCTTACAGATAACTTGGGCTAAAAGATTTTTTTAAATCGCTCTTTTACACTTTTAGCATCTACCGGCATAGGTAAAACTTCTTTTGGTCTATTGGTTGCATCGTATTTAGCACAAAAAAAATAAAAAATCTTACATAATTCTTCCAGCAAAGCTGTTGGTCAATCAAACTGTGAAAAAAACTTACACAGATATTTAAGCTAAAAGAGGACTAAATTCTATTTTTTTGGTGAAGAAAGCAAAAAAGAAAAAGAAGGCAAATTAGAAAGACTTAAAGATGGAGATTTTTCTGTACTGATAACAACCTCTATGTTTTTATACAAAAAATATGACAAGATTCCAAAAGATTTTTCTCTTGTGTTTGTTGATGATGTAGATTCTTTCTTAAAAAAACCGCAAAAAACATAGACAAAGCACTTTATTTACTTGGCTTTGATAAGGAGGATATAAACCTTGCGTTAGAAGTTATCAAACTAAAAGCAAAGCAGAATAAGATAGATGAAGGTTAGAACAAAATGAACCAACTTACAGAAGAGTTTAGAAAGATAGAAGCAAAAAGAAAAGGTACGCTAATAGTTTCATCTGCAACTTCAAACCCAAAATCAAACAGAATAGAGCTTTTTAGAAAACTTCTTGACTTTGAAGTAGAAACTCCGACATTTTATTTGAGAAACATCGTAGATTCTTACGATGATATAGAAAATCACAAACTATCAGAGCATATAAAAAAACTTGGAAAAGCGGGCTTGCATTTATACCTTCTGACAAAAAGAAAGAATATGCTGAAGAAGTTAAAGAATATCTAACAAAAAAAGGAGTTAAAGCTGCTACCTATGAAGAGATTGATGACGAAATCTTAAAGAAATACGAAAATGGAAAGATAGATGTTTTGATTGGTTCTTCTTACAAAAACCCATTGGCAAGAGGTATAGACCTTCCTCATGTAATCAGATATGCGATTTTTTGCGGCATTCCAAAGATTGTACTACCATTAAAATTTGAAGCAAATCCAAGTCATCTACTTTGGGCGCTTAGCTCTATAAGAGCGTACATTTTGAAAAAATTTCCACAGTATTCAATACAAATTAATAAATGGATAGCTCAGTTAAAAAAATATTAGTATCTAACGGAAGAATTTTTACAAAACAATCCAAATCTAAAAGAGAAAGTAGACAATCTAAGATTGGAAGTAGGACAGTTTTTTAAACTCAGAAGAGATAATAAATCAGACTTGTCAATAATTTTGTGTCTGGATTGAAAACTTTTTATTAAACAATTGTAAAATTTCATAAGAAGATCCTTTAAAAGCAGATATAGGCTTTTCCCATTTTTTATTCTTTAAATTTACTTTGTCCAATAATAGAAAATCATAGAATAGTTTATTTTTCTGCATATATTTCATTGCTTTTCTTTAATTAGTTACACACTAAGCTAATAATTATTCATTGTTAAAAACCTATTAATAAGCATAGCTTTTAAAAATATCTCGGTTTTGATGTTATCTGATTCAAACTTCCGTTTAAATATAGAAAAGAATCCTTCTACTATATTTCTAAAACTGTAGCCTATTTCTTGTTTGTAAGCATTTATTCCAATTTCTTTTATTCTATTTACTACTAATAAACTTTAGTGATTTGTATATCAATAACTTGTTTACTTGTTGAATCTAATGCTTACGTATATTTTCAACCACTTTTTATTTCTTTTAATTTTATGTCTTATAATGTATAGTTCTAAAGTTTGGAATTTTTAACTTTGCACTTAAGGATTTAAAGAGAATGGTAAAGTGTTTTCACCTAAAAATATATCCTCATCAATTATTATCTCTCTACGCTTTACAAGTTGTTTATTATATTCTTTCCAGTCTCTTTTCATAAAAATCTCACTAATTTTTAGGTTTTTAGGTATAATTTTATATGATATTACAATCAAATTGTAAAAGTTTTTGGACAATCTCATTTAGATACTTATATCCAAACAAGCAACAATTTACATGGTGGGATTATATCGGTAGTGCTATTTGGAGAAATGAAGGAATGAGAATAGATTACATATTAGTATCAAAACCGCTTTTACAGTATAATATAAAAGATGTTGAAGTTGATTTATGGCTAAGAAGAAGGTCTCCAAAACCTTCTGACCATGCTCTCGTAACCTTAGATCTTGAAATATAAAATCCTGAGCCATCCAAGACCAGAGGTTATAGAACTAACTTGAGGGTGCTCAAAATTTTAACTAAACCTAAAAATCAATTAACCTTTTGATTGTCATTCTGCAGCCGGCGAAGAACCTCCTATTTTTCTTTTCAAATCAAAAAATCAAAAAAAGGAGATCCTTCGAACTTACGTCCTTAGGATGACGAGAAAAGATAAACTTACAAAAATTTTCACAGTACTCTCAACTAACCTTGTTTTACAGTAAATACTAAATTTTCACCGATTTCATCAGCACCTACTATGACAGCGCCGCCTTCTTTAACTTCTCTTCTAAGTATTTTTTCTGATAATGGTGTTTCAAGGTATTTTTGTATAGCTCTTCTCATAGGTCTTGCGCCATAAAGTGGGTCATAACCAAGCTTCATTAATACTTCTTTAGCCTTATCTGTAAGCTCAATTTTAATATTTCTATCATACAATCTCTTATTAAGAGCATTCACCATCAAGTCTACTATTTGCATAATATCTTTCTTGAATAATGGCTTGAATACAATTATTTCATCTATTCTGTTTAAAAATTCTGGTCTGAAGTAGTTTTTAACTTCTTCAAGAACTCTCTTCTTAGCGATTTCAAACTCTCTCTTAATAACATCTTCTGGAGCATCTACCGGTATAAGTGTTAAGTATTGGCTACCGATGTTAGAAGTCATTATGATTACAGTGTTTCTAAAGTTTACAGTTCTACCTTGAGAGTCTGTAAGTCTTCCATCATCAAGTACTTGTAAGAATAAGTCAAATACTCTTGGGTGAGCTTTTTCTATCTCGTCAAGTAGGATTACGCTGTAAGGTCTTCTTCTTACTGCTTCTGTAAGCTTTCCACCTTCTTCATATCCTACGTATCCTGGAGGTGCACCGATTAATTTTGCAATAGAATGCTCTTCTTTAAATTCTGACATATCTAATCTAATTAATGCATCTTCATCGTCAAATAAAAGTTCTGCTAATGTTTTTGCAAGCTCTGTTTTACCTACACCTGTTGGTCCTAAGAACATAAATGATGCAAGTGGTTTTCTTGGGTCTGATAATCCGGCTCTTGCCCTTCTAATAGCTTCTGCAACAAGTTTAACTGCATGTTCTTGGTCTATTAAACGTTTATGCATCTCTTCTTCTAAGTGGAGCAATCTTTCCATCTCTTCTTCTTTCATCTTAGATATAGGAATTCCAGTCCATTCTGCTACAACTTCTGCAACATCGTCTTCTGTAACAATCACAGACTCAGCAAGCTTTTGTTGTAAAGCTTTTATCTCTTTTTCTATCTGAGCTTTTTTAATCTTATATTCTGCTTCTTTTTCATAATCACCTTTTTGGCTGTAGTACTCTATCTGTCTTTCGATTTCTTCAAGCTGTCTTTGTAATTCTTCAAGTTTTGTTCTTTCATTTGAAGATTTAGCTTTTAAATCTTTGAGTTGTTTTTCAAGATTTGCTTTTTCTATTTTTAACTTTGCTTCTTTTTCATAATCTCCATCCAAGGAAGCCTGCACTATCTGTTCGTCTAACATTTTGATTTTTCTTTCAAGTTCAATAACTTCTGGAGATGCATAAACAAGCTTTAGTTTTTTTCTTGCGCATGCTTGGTCAAGGGCATCAATCGCTTTGTCCGGGAACTTTCTTGCCGGTATGTATCTGCCGCTTAATTTTGCTGCTGCTTCTATTGCTTTATCACTTATTTTTACGTTGTGATGTTTTTCAAGTTTTGGTCTTAAAGCTTTTAGTATTTCTATTGTTGTATCAATATCTGGCTCTTCTACATATACAGGTTGGAATCTTCTCTCTAATGCTGGGTCTTTTTCTATGTATTTTCTGTACTCGTCAAGTGTCGTTGCACCTATAACTCTAATTTCTCCTCTTGCAAGGGCTGGTTTTAGAAGTTGTCCCGCATCAGAAGCGCCATCTCCTTTACCCGCTCCAACGATTGTGTGTAATTCGTCTATAAATAGTATGATGTTAGGGTCTTTTTTTAGCTCATCGATAAGAGATTTCATTCTCTCTTCAAATTCGCCTCTGTACTTTGTGCCTGCAACAAGACCGCCAAGGTCAAGAGATAACACTTTTTTATTTTGAAGTTCCTCCGGAACTTCTTTGTTTACTATTTTTTGTGCTAAACCTTCTACAATAGCTGTTTTACCAACTCCCGCCTCTCCAATCAATACCGGGTTGTTTTTAGTTCTTCTTAGTAAGATTTCTATAACTTGTTGAATTTCTCTTTCTCTTCCAATTACCGGGTCTAATTTTCCTTCTTTTGCAAATTTTGTTAAATCAGCAGTAAATCTTTCTAATGCAGATTTTTCTTCTTCCGCCATTTCTTGCTGGATATTTTTTTCGTTCATTGCTTTCTTTCCTCCTTCTTTTTTCTCAAAATTTAATATTTCATCTAAAATTTTACCAGCCATTGTGTCTTTACTATCTATCAAAGATGTTGCTATATGAACAAAGCCAACTGTATTAGAACCACTGTTAAATGCAATTTTTTCAGCATTTTCTAAAACTTTAATAAGTTTTGACGAATACACTTTTGAAGTTTTTGAGCCTGTGACATTTTCGATAATTTTTTCTACAAATCTATCCTTAGAAAATCCAAGGTCTTCAATCTGTTTGATTAATGATCTGTTTTCTTCTATAATCTTGTATAAGAATGACAAAAGGTTTATATCACCGGATAAAAATTTATCAGCAGTGTTAGAATCCGTTAGCTGAGCTAATTGAGATTTTAATGAGTTTAAATTAGACTCAAGCTGTTTTTCGTATATAGTTAATCTTTCAAGCTCTAATCTACTTACACCACCAAAGAAAAATTTCCTTTCATAAAATAAATCTTTTTTTAATTTCTCTTTTTGAGCCTTTACATTTCTAAGCTCCTTGTAAATTTCTAAAGCTTGATTTCTTGCTTGTGTTAACTGAGATTGTAAATTCTTTAAATAATTTGAATAGTCCTCTACATCCTTATTTATTTGAGAATAAATATCGTTTAAGTATGATGTAATATTCTCTTTTAAAGCTTTCTTGTCAATGCCTCTTTTTTCAAGAATCTTTAAAAGCGGTGAGTCATCTTTTAATATTAACGCCAAAAGTAAATGGTCTGTATCAACCATTGAGTCATTGTTTTTAAATGCGATGCTTTTAGCCTGCTCTAGCACATCTTTTGCTTTCTTTTCTAATAAATTTTCGCTAAACATTTTAATTCCTCCATTATAAAATAATTTTAGTGTATTATTGTTAAATTAATATAATACATAATACTAAAATTTTCAATAGCTTTTTGATTTGTGAAAAACATCATTTAAAATCTTGTTTTTGTGTAGTAATTTAAAAATAAAACTAAAACAAGGATTGCAAGAATGCAACAGGATATAAAACAGCTTACAGTTATACTTGACGGTGTAGATGTATCGAACCCATCACAGGAAAAAATTGCAAGTGATAAGTTTATTGAAGAGATGAAAAAGAACGATTACCTTCCAACGGATAACTATGTTGCTTTAAGATATAAGAAGATGAGTAATATTAGAGGAAAAAGAATATCCACCCAAGAAGATGTTGAAATCTATGCTTACTCTCAAGTAAAAAGAATTGGTGATAAGGTTCAAACGGTCGTTGTTATGAAGATTGTATAAAAATAAAGGAGCTTAAAGCTCCCTTGAAAGTAAAGAGGTTATTCAAGCAGCAGGAAATTAGAATCTGTAAGAAACGTTTGCGTAAATAAATCTTCCGGGTTCTGGAATTTTGTCAGTACCTCTAAATTTGTCTCTTACATAAGATAGATAGTTATAGTAGAATCTGTCAAATACGTTATCAACACCAACACCAACAAATAATCTATTTAAATATGTATATCCTGCTTTAACGTTTACTATAAACCAGCTGCCGGTTTCTTGTTCTTTTAAATCTGAGTCAACCTTTGATTGTTTTGCAGAGTATATACCTTCTATTAGTCCGTAGAAAGTTCTGTCATCGTATTTAACAGCCAATCTTGCTTTTAATGGCGGAATTTCTACTAAATCACTGTCTTTGTATAATCCTTTTTTGTCTGTTTTTCTACCAACTTGATAAGCAAGTCCAAGCTCTGTTGAGATTTTGTCGTTGATGGCAACAAATCCGTTAATATCTCCACCATAAATTGCAGCGTTTATGTTTTTGTAGGTTGTGTAGGTTGCACTACCTTCTTGATACTGATATAAATAAATATAATCCTGTAGCATGCTATAGAAGATATTACCTTTAATTCCAATATTATTCATTGGAAATGCTTCAAATCCTGCATCTATTTCATTATTTCTTGTTGGCTTTAAATCCGGATTACCATACCATGGGAACCCGGTATTTAATTTACCTAAGGATATAAATCTTTCCTCTGGGTCTGGAACTCTTACAGTGCTACCAAATCCTACGTATACATTATCTTTTTTATTGATGTTGTATTTTGCAATGGCATAACCTGATACATAGTTATCTGTGTTAGAGAATTTGTAGCCATTTTTTGAAATAAATAAATTTTTGTTATTAGGACTCATAGAATTTGGGTCTGCTTTTGAATACGTATAGTCGTATCTTAAGCCGCCGGAGATAGTCCATTTTTCTATATCTTTACTGCTTTTTACAAACAGTCCAATGTCTTTTATATTAACATCCGGTATCATACCTTTGTTTTCAGATCCATTTTGTTCATTATCCGCTTTCCAATTTCTTAAGTATGTATCAATCCCAACTGTCATGTTAAGTCCAAAAAGATTTAAATCTTTTGAAAGTTTAGTTCCAAACATTTTTGACTCAGCGTAAGTTTTCATAGAATATGAATTACTTCCTGCTGTAGTTCTAAAAGTATCTCTCATATCGTGTTTTACTTCATTGTAGTAGATGCTAAAATTAAGACCAATATCCTTAAGTTTAAAGTCTGTGTTAAATCTGTTTGTTCTATCATACAAAGCATCCATTTTTAAAGCTGGATACAACACATTTCTTGCATTTTCAAAAGCATAAGAAAGTTTAATCTCTGCATTATCGTTTGGAGTAATCAACAACTTTGTCCATACTCTGTCTATGTTAAATGCTTTGTCGTTAATATATTGATCTTTGTATTTTGCTAATCCAGCTGGTGTAAGATACTCTGCATACTTTGTAACTTTTTTACCCTCTCCGCTTTCATAAGGCTTAGAGTATTGATTTGATGCACCAACTAAAACCTTTATAAACTTATTTCCAACATTTCCCCATACGTAGCCAGTTCTGTAGCTCCAACTTCCATAGGTTCCGCCTACCTCTCCCCCGATTCCTTCCTTAGGGTCTTTTGTTTTTACGTTTACAACCGCAGCAAGAGAGCCAGCATTTTCAACATCAAATGGACCTTCTTTTATGACTATACTCTCAATCTGAGGAGATGAGACGTGAAAAGAAGGCGGGTCCATTCTGTTTGGACATGCACCATAGATTTTAGAGCCATCAATCAATACATTAATGTTATCTTTTGCAAATCCTCTAATGTATAAATCGTTAGCAGTTCCTGCCTTTCTCATGTACCAAACTTCCGGATAAAACTCTGATAAAATCTCTCCAAGGTCAATCTGTCTTGTAACTTTAGCCTCTTCTTGTGTAAGCTCTTTTTTCGTGCTTACTTCTTCCTTAGATTTTTTTTCTTCAACTGTTAATTTTTCAATTCTGATGCCCTCTACTGCATGTGAATAACTTAACATCACAGAAGTAGATAATAAGACCATAGATGCAAGCTTTTTCATGTCTTCCTGGTCAACCAAACTGTACAAAACTGTATAAAAGTGTAAAAATCAGCTTGTGCAGTTTGGGTCAAGGTATTTATAGTCCGCCATTTCAGACACTTCCGACCCTGACAGGCGGTATTTGGGAAGTGTCATAGTCCCTGTACCAAGCACAGGAACTAACCTATTAGCCACTGCTATCCAATCCTTCAAAACGATTACACGCTTTAAAGGAGAAAGATCTCTGTGAGACCTTCCAAGACAACAGAAGGCTAAGGCTATAGAAAGAACTCGCCAGCTTTTATGTCCACCCGAAGGCAGACCCCTCACCTGTTCCTTCCGTTGGTTTACAGTTTGTTGGGAAGCTGTCTCACTCTTTCTACTTTCTAAGTGTTTTTTTAATATTTTTAAATTCTTTCTTAATTTCGCTAATCTGCTTTTTATTCTTTTTCTTTTATATTCATCATTTTCTTGTTTTGATTCCTGTTTTAATTTTTCAATATTATCTTCAATTCTTGCTATAGTGTATGATAAAAAATCAGTATCGTTTAAAAGTTCTTTGTAGTTTTTAGGTAATTTTTCTTTAAATCTCAATCCTCTTCTTGCTATTACGTAAGCTCCTGCTATGTCTTTGTCTATGTTGTATTGTG
>GG748556.1_pt3 | contig 8850 bp, 11 predicted proteins | sample 429578 | NCBI scaffold set GG748486.1
TCATATTTTTGAGATAAACTTTTCAGCAAGCTTGTGAGGTTTTAGTTTTATGCTTACATTTTCAGATGTAAGAATGAAAGTGTCAAATAAATTTACAAAAAAGCTGTTATCTTCGTGATTAAAGCTAATATTTTTTATAGATGTTTTTGTGTTAAAAAGCAAAATAAATTCATCTGAGAGCGTATTTATCTTTTCTTTAATATCTTTGATGATTTGATCAAGAATCGGCGGAAATTCGAAAGGTGTTTTTGTTTTGCAAAGATTTTTATCGTAAGATGAAAAAGTTCTACATACAAAGGGTCTTGATGGATATACTACGCAAAGATTGTTGTCTAAAAATAGGCATGGTTGGTTAGTTATATCTTTAAGTCTTTTGTAATCTTCTAATCTTTTAGCTGTTTTGATTTTTTCATCATCTGATAGATTGTTTAAAGATTTTATAAAATCCAGTAATTCTGAAAAAGTCAGTTTAACTTCCCAGCCATAACAACAATAACTACACCTTTTTTCACAGGCTATTTTTGTATCTATTTTTAGTTTATTATCTATGTGTTGATTTAAATTCTTTTGAAATTCAATAACCTCTTCAAAAAGCTCAGGATTTTTGTATATCAAAATAAATGCTATCAATAAATCTTCTTTCATTCAATCTAAAAACTCCGAAAATGTTTTACAAGGTTTTGTAAAATTATTATATTACGATTTATTTGTTTTTCAAAAGTTTTTACAGATTACAAAAGTTAGAAGCACCTTTACATCTAAATCTCACTTTTTGGCTACATGTTATAATAATGTTTCAAAAAATTTTTATATGGAGGATTTAATGGGTGTTAAAATTGATATTAACAGAATAGCAAGAGATCAGTTTATCTTAGTTGATAATCAACCTTATAAAGTAGTTAGCTACGAACACGTAAAACCGGGTAAAGGTCAAGCGTTTGTTAGAGTGAAAGCAAAAAACATGAGAACAGGAAACGTTACAGAATTTACCTTTAAATCTTCCGACTCAATTGAGCTTGCGGACTTCGAGCAAAGATTTATGAACTACTCTTACACAGATGGTACCTACTACTATTTCTTAGATACAAACACGTATGAAACATTTGCTGTTCCTGCTGAAGCTATGGAATATGAAGCACAGTTTTTAAAAGAAGGAATGCAGGTAGTTGTATTTTTAGATAGAGGAAACCCAATCGGTATAGAACTTCCAAAACATGAAGTTTATGAAGTAATAGAAACAGAGCCAGGATTTAAAGGTGATACAGCTACTAACACATTAAAACCTGCTAAAATAGAAACAGGTGCAACAGTTCAAGTGCCATTATTTATAAACGTTGGAGATAGAATTAAAGTAGATACAGAAAAAGGAACGTACATAGAAAGAGTAAATAAATAAACTTTCATCTTCTCTGTTTGGGAAGATTTGGAGGAGCTATGGATAAAGAATTTATTTTTCAATTAATTGAAAAAATTAAAGACACTAAGATTGAAGAAATAGAGCTTTGTACAGAAGAATACAGTGTTTATATTAAGCAGTATTTAGGACTAAAAGAAATTATATCTCAATCTCCTGCTTCCCAGATTGTTAGCATTTCAGCGAATCCGGTTGTAGAAGTGAAAGAAGAAGTTAAAAAATCTGAAATTAAAGAAGAACAAAAACAAAAATATCATGTTATAAAATCGCCGCTTGTTGGAACATTTTACAGGTCTCCATCTCCAGGAGCTCCTCCGTTTGTTGAAGAAGGAGATATGGTATCAAAAGGTCAGATTTTATGTATCATAGAAGCTTTAAAGGTTATGAATGAAATAGAATCTGATGTAGATGGCAGAGTTGCTAAAATATTAGTTGAAAATGGTCAGCCTGTAGAATACGGACAAGAACTCTTTTACATTGAGGTGTAATCGAATGTATCAAAACATACTTATCACAGGTGGTGCAGGATTTATTGGCTCTAATCTTGCTTTAAAACTACAAAAAGATTATCCAAACAGCAAAATCTTAGTTTTAGATGATTTTTCAAGTGCTAATTTTAAAAATTTAAAAGGTTTTAAAGGAATAGTTTATTCCTGTGATGTATCAACAGATGAGCTTTTTTTTAAGGTAGAAGATTTTAAGCCGGATATAATTTTTCATCTTGCATCTATCACAGATACAACAGTAACTGACCAAGAGTACATGATGAGAAGAAACGTTGACGGTTTTAAGAATATATTAGAGTTTGCTTACGATAATGAAAGCATTGTAGTGTATGCATCATCTGCTTCTGTGTATGGAAATGTAAAGGAGCATGTACTATTAAAGGAAGATAGAGAAAAATCTCCTGAAAATGTTTATGCTTTTTCAAAATACATCATGGATAACCTTGCACAAGAATTTAGCGATAAAACAGGATTAAAAATCGTAGGCGTTAGATACTTTAACGTTTATGGTCCAAGGGAAGCTCACAAAGGAAAGTTTGCAAGTATGATTTATCAGCTTTATTTACAGATGAAGCAAGGAAACAGACCAAGAATTTTCAAATGGGGTGAGCAAAAAAGAGACTTTGTATATGTTAAAGATGCAGTAGATGCTACTATTTTAGCAGCAAAAGCTCCAAAATCTACTGTTTATAACGTCGGAAGTGGAGAGGCAACATCTTTTAATGATGTAATTAAGTATTTAAATCAAGCACTTGGAACAAATTTAGAGCCAGAATATTTTGACTGTCCTTACGATTTTTATCAAGAGTACACCCAAGCAGATATGACTAAGATTAAAGAAGAGCTTGGATTTGTACCAAGACATAGCATACAAAGAGGCATTAAAGAGTATGTTGATATTTTAGAGGGAAGAATAAATGAGTAAGAAAATTGTCAAAGTAAAAGTTCCAGCTACGACGGCAAACTTAGGGGCAGGCTTTGATACATTCGGTCTTGCTTTAACACTTTACAATGAGTTTGAAGTAGAAGAAGTAGATGGAGTATTTATAGAATCTTATCCAGAAAATGAATTTTTGAAAAATCCGGAGAATAACCTTTTTATAAAAGTAGTAAAGTATTTATGTGAAGCGGAAGGAAAGACCTTTCACGGTGCAAAGTTAAAACAGACTGTCAATATACCAGTAGCAAGAGGACTTGGTAGTAGCGCAACAGCAATAGTTGCCGGCATCTTAACAGGTTTTGCAGTCCATAAAAAACCACTAACAGATGAAGAATTTTTTAAAGTAGCATATCTATTTGAACCACATCCAGACAACCTTTTACCAGCTTGGAAAGGTGGTCTAATAGCAGCATTAAAAACAGAAGATAAAACATATTACAGTAAAATAGATTTTCCACAAGAGTTAAAAGCAGTTGTTGTAATTCCTGATTTTGAGCTTTCGACAGAGCTTGCAAGGTCAGTATTACCAAAAGAAATACCATTAAAAGATGCAGTGTTTAACATTCAAAGAGTATCACTTTTTATTAGAGCATTGCAAGAAAAAAGATTTGATTTATTAAAAGTAGCAATGGAAGATAGATTACATCAACCATACAGAAAAAGCCTAATTCCAAACTTTGATAAAGTTATACAGTATGCTTACGAATCGGGAGCAGTTGGTGCATCTTTAAGTGGTGCAGGTAGTACAATGTTAGCTCTTGCCTTGGATAATTTTGATAAAATTGGTCAGGCAATGGTATCAGCCTTTTCAGAAGCAGGCATAAATGCAAAATATCTTGTTCTTGATGTAGATACAGAAGGTGCAAAGGTTGAGATAGTGGAGAGGTAAGTAGAACTAAAAAAACTTTAAAAAGGAGTATTATATGGAAGAAAATAAAATCACCAAACCAAGAGTTGTATTTTTAAAAACTCCAGACCCAAAAATTATGGTTGAGAATATCATAGATGGATTGAGTAAGTCTGTTTCTGCAAGAAATTTTGAAACGAAAATTGTAGAAATCAACGCAGACAATCTGCAAGAAGTTATCAATCAAATCGTTGAATTTAAGCCACTATTTACATTTGATATAAATTTAGATGGTATGATTTATGCAGAAAATGAAGGACAAAAACAGCCATTCTGCGACCTGCTTGGAAACATTCATATCACATGGTTTATAGATGACCCAATGATTCATTATACAAAATTAAAACCGATTATTCAGTCAAATCAAATACTTTATGCAACTATTGATATAGAACATCTTCAATGGCTTAGGACTCTTGGAAAAAATGTTGCATTAATACCGGCAGGTACTAATCCGGCTAAAATTCCACCACCAAAAGAAAAAGAGTTTGAAGTGGCATTTGTTGGACCACTGACAGACCCAATCCTTATAGAAAATGATTGGCAGCAAAGATTTGACCCAAATCTATTTGGCTTTGCTGTTGAACTTGGAAGACTTATTTACAGAAACCCAGATATGCCAATTAGATTTGCATCGGGATATTTACTATCTCAACTAAGCCCAGAATTTCAATCTGCATTAATACAATTTCAGCAGGAAAACGAAGAAGAATTTTCAAATCTTCTTATAGAAATCGGTCTGTATGCTATGCATCTAAGAAGATGGAATATAATCGATTCAATAGAAAATTATGAAGTCAACATTCTTGGTCCGGTAAATGGAGAAGTTAAAGATAATGTAGTAGTTTTTGAAGAAATTTATACGCAAAAAGATGTAATAGATTTTATCTCTAAATCAAAAATATCATTACTAAGTCAATCACCATTTATCCCATCAAGTCTTGGGTTTACAGTGTTTGACAGTGTCGCAACAGGAACTTTAACATTTGTTGGAGAAAGATTTGCCTCAAAATCTTTCTTTGAACCAGAAAAAGAGATAATTACATACCATCCAATAGATTTTATAGAAATAGAAGGAAAAATTGCTTATTATCTTGAAGAAGCTCTAGATGAAAGAGAGGAGATAGGAAAAGCAGGAAGAGAAAAAGCATTAAAAGAGCATACAATCTACTCAAGAGGGGAAATCTTAGCCAACATTATGGAAGACATAATCAGGCAATCTATTCAAGAAGAAAAAAAACCGGAGGAAAATAATTGAAAAGAGCTTTAATATCTGTTTCTGATAAAACAGGTGTATTAGAATTTGCAAAAGAGCTTAAGAATCTTGGATATGAAATTATATCCTCTTCAGGAACTGCAAAATATTTAAAAGAAAATGGTATAGATGTTATAGAAGTTTCACAAATAACAGGATTTCCAGAAATACTTGACGGTAGAGTAAAAACAATACATCCAAAAATACACGGTGGAATTTTAGCTATCAGAGACAACCAAGAGCACAGAAAGCAGCTTCAAGAAAACGAAATTAAACCAATAGATATTGTAGCTGTAAATTTATATCCTTTTGAAAACACAGTTAAAAAAGGTGCTGATTTAGATGAGATTATAGAGAATATAGATATTGGCGGTCCTACATTAGTTAGAGCATCTGCTAAAAATTATAAATACGTTGCCATAATAACAGACCCAAAAGATTATATCGATATAATCAACGAGCTTAAAGAATACGGAGAAATAAGCATACATACAAAGAAAAAACTTTCATTAAAAGCATTTAGACATACAGCCTTTTATGACAGTATAATTTCACAAGTTTTAAATGAAAAATTTGAAGTAAACGAAGATTTTCCGGAAAGTTTAACTATTCCTATGAGGTTAAAATCCGGGCTTAGGTATGGAGAAAATCCACATCAAAAAGCATCTCTTTACATAAATCCACTTGAAAACTGTATTTCTGCTGCAGATAGCGAAATTTTACAAGGTAAAGAAATGTCTTTTAACAACTACTACGATGTTGATTCTGCTGTGCTTTTGGTTAAAGAGTTTGAAGAGTCAGCCTGCGTTATAGTGAAGCATAACAACCCTTGCGGTGTTGCAGTTGCAGAAAATATAAAACAGGCTTACACCCTTGCTCTTGAAACAGACCCAAAATCAGCTTTCGGTGGAATTGTAGCATTTAATAAAGAAGTTGATGAAGATACAGCAAAGGAACTTGCAAAACTATTTTTAGAGGTTGTAGTTGCACCTTCATTTTCAGATTCAGCGTTGGAAGTATTTAAAACTAAGAAGAATTTAAGAGTTGTGAAAGTTAAAAACTTTGATAAAAAATTAGAAGGAAAAGATATAAAAAGAATCTCAGGTGGTTATCTACTTCAAGACAGAAATTTAGGGCTCTATGTAGAGTTAAAAGTAGTTACAGAAAGACAGCCAACAGAAAAAGAGTTGGAAGATTTAATATTTGCTTTAAAAGTTGTTAAACATGTAAAATCTAATGCGGTTGTGATAGCAAAAGACAAAAGAACCGTTGGTATTGGAGTAGGACAAACTTCAAGAGTAGATAGTTTAGAAACAGCAATCAAAAAAGCAAAAGAATTTAATCTACCATTAGAAGGAAGCGTTCTTGCATCAGAAGCATTTTTCCCATTTAGAGATAGCATTGACACAGCAGCAAAAGAAGGAATAAAAGCAGTTATACAGCCAGGTGGTTCAATCAGAGACCAAGAGGTAATAGATGCATGTAATGAGTATGGAATTACTATGATATTTACAAGCATGAGACACTTTAAACATTAAGGAGCAGAAGGCTTGATTTTATTAGACGGAAAATCCTTAGCAGAGAAGATAAAAAATCAAATAAAACAAGAAATAGATCAACTAACACAAAAAGGTTATAGACCGCCTGTTTTATCTGTGATTCTTGTTGGAGAAAATCCAGCAAGTCAGATTTATGTAAATAAAAAAATTAAAGATTGTGCATCGGTAGGAATAAAATCAAAACCGTTTTTCTTGCCTGAAAACATAACCCAAACAGAGCTTTTAAAGCTTATTGGAGACCTAAACGGAGATGAGGAGGTTGATGGAATTTTAGTCCAGCTTCCGCTACCATCTCACATAAACACCCTTGAAATAATAGAATCTATAAATCCAAATAAAGATGTTGACGGATTTCACCCAATAAACGTTGGAAAGCTTGCAACAGGAAGAAATGATACAATACTTCCATGTACACCTTATGGAATAATGAAGCTTTTACAAGAATACAACATTGACCATTTTGGAAAAGATGTTGTAGTTGTAGGAGCAAGCAACATAGTAGGAAAACCAATGTCTTTATTATTTTTAAAAGACGAAAAATCAACTGTAACAATATGCCATAAAAATACAAAAGACTTAAAGTTTTATACACTTAAAGCGGATATTTTAGTCGTAGCAGTAGGAAAGCCGAATTTAATCACTGAGGATATGGTTAAAGAAGGTGCTGTTGTTATTGATGTAGGAATCAATAGAGTTGATGGTAAAATCGTTGGAGATATAGATTTTGAAAACGTAAAGAAAAAAGCCTACGCAATTACCCCGGTTCCAGGCGGCGTTGGTCCGATGACTGTCGCTATGCTTTTATATAATACATTAGAAATTTATAAGAGTAGATTAAGTGAGATCTAAGATGTAAGAAATGGCGGTGATTCAAAATTTTAACTAAGCCTAAAAATGGTCAACCTTTTGTTCAGACATTGTGAATAAAGTAAACAATTTTTTGCTTTTTTACCTCTTGCTTTTCACTTCTTATTTCCTCGCTTTTTAAAAGAAGAGATCCTTCGGACTTACGTCTTTAGGGTGACGTAGAAAGGTTGAATAGTAAGCATGAGAGAAAGGTCAATGTTATTCGTCATTCTGCGGCCGGCGAAGAATCTCATATACTTTTTTGAATTTCCCACTCAATATATTATCTCAAAAATACAAATTTACATTTTTGATTTTCATAATCCCTTTCTACCCATTTAATACCTTTTACCCCTGGATCTAACTCTCTTACAAACCTTTCTACAAATCCCCATCCACCCCAGCATATACAATGCTCAGTAGGTTTAAGCCCTCTTGGCTTTAAATTCCCCTCATAAAATACACAATTACAAATATAAGCTTCATTTTCATTTCTTTCTATTTTATACGCAAAGCCAAAAGCATTTAAAGATTTTTCAAGTAAATATTCCCATTCTTCTCTTGAATGCTTTTCCATTAGAGATTTGGCAACTTCCCTTCCAAGCTGTCTAATTATTGCGTATCCACCATTTTGACCAAATAAATTTTGAATTTCGTCTGCAAAAGCAAAAACAATATCTTTTCCGGTACAGTTTTCTTTGCTTTTCTCCATAACAGATTTCACTATATTATCTACAGCCTTTTCTCCAATGATCGCTTTAGTCAGGTCTATCAAAGTATTGATAACTTCCTGATTTATCTCGCCTTTTATCTCTGCCATGTTAATCCTCCTAAAAAATTATTTATACACTACGCTAATAATTATTCATTGTTAAAAACCTATTCTTTTGATAAAATCATAGAAATCTCGTGCATCATATCCTTTATCCGCAATTACTTTAAAAATTCTTTTACCTTTTTCTTGTAAATTTCTAAATGCATTCTACTAATTCTTTTGCTTTCTTTATATCATGTACGTTTTCCTGAGTAATTTGTATATCAATAACTTGTTTACTTGTTGAATCTAATGCTTATGTGTATTTTCAACCACTTTTTATTTCTTTTAATTTTATATCTTATAGTGTATAGTTCTAAAGTTTGGAATTTTTAACTTTGCATCTAAGGATTTAAAGAGAAATTTAATCAATCCCTCTAACTATCTGTAAGGGATAGATAGCGTAAATTTAAGCGTCAATGCAAATAAGATTAAACTGTCAGAGTAAGTTTTAGGTCTTCCTGCTTTTTGGATTTTTGATGGTAAAGTGTTTTCACTTAAAAATATATCCTCATCAATTGTTATCTCTTTGCGCTTTACAAGTTGTTTATTATATTTTTTCCAGTCTCTTTTCATAAAAACCTAACCAATTTTTAAGTTTTTAGATAT
>GG748567.1_pt3 | contig 8842 bp, 10 predicted proteins | sample 429578 | NCBI scaffold set GG748486.1
CAAGTAACAGCTCATATTGTGAATGTTTACTTATTCAGAAAGATAAACCTTTATTTTTGATAACAGACTCTGAAAAGTCTGCAAAAGAAAGCTTTTTAAATCTTAAGGCTTATAAGGATTTCTTTAAAAAAGATTGTGAAATTATTCATTTTCCATCTTCTCAAGAAAAACTTGACCTTTTAAGTCAGATTGAGAGAAATTATGCTATCTATAAAATCATAGCAGGAAAAAGTTGGATTTTGGTATCCTCCAAAGATGCATTAAATGTAAAGATTAGAACAAAAGAAAATTTCTTAAAAGAGATTATCAATATAAAGAAAAACGGGGAGTTAAACAGAGAGTTTTTGATAGAAAAACTTTATAAACTTGGATACATAAGAGAAGATTTTCCGGAAAATGAAGGAGAATTTTCTGTAAAAGGCGGCTTTTTATCTATTAACATTCCTAAGGTAGGCATAGTAGATATAGATTTTTTCGGTGATACGATAGAAAACATCTTTCTAAAATCAAAAATCTTAACAAGAAAAGAAATAGAAGAAATATCCATTTTGCCACTTTACGACTTTAACGTCAAATCACAAGCACCACTTATTTTTGAAGATGAAGAAAGTACCTTTTTTAAAGATTATTTAAAGAACGATGTTTATACCTTAGATATCTACGAAGACTTAAATTTACCTGTCAAAGGTCAATTTTTCTCAAAATTTTCTAATCCTGAGGTTGGAACTATAAAAGATATTACACAAGAGTTTACCGTCTATAAAATTCCATTAAAAAAAGAGCTTGTGCTACTTAATAAAAAAATAGCTTTCCTGCCGGAGGTTGAAGAAAAGTTAGAGTTAAGTGTTGAGCCTTTAAAAGAAGGTGATTATATAATTCATGAGGATTTTGGAATAGGTATCTACAGAGGGATAGAGACAAGAGAGATTAGAGGAAAAGTTTATGATTTTATGATTCTTGAGTATGCAGGCGGTGAGAAGGTTTATGTATCATACCTTCATTTTGATAAAATTCATAAATACAAAACCAATTCTATCATTCAGATTGATAAAATCGGCGGTACTTCTTGGAGAAATCTGAAGAAAAAGGTTAAAGAGTCTTTAAAAAATATTGCAAAAAATCTGTTAGAGATCTATTCAAAAAGACAAAATATATACAGACCACCATTAAAAACAGATGATGAGCTAATAAGCAAGTTTGAAAGAGAGTTTCCATTTGTAGAAACACCAGACCAGATAAAAGCCATAAAAGACATAAAAAGCGATTTTTCAAAGCCAAAGCCAATGGAAAGGCTAATATGTGGAGATGTTGGCTTTGGTAAAACCGAAGTAGCCATCAGAGGTATTTTTATATCTGTAATAAATGGATACCAATCTCTGCTTTTGGTTCCAACTACTGTCCTTGCTTATCAGCATTATAAAAAATTAAAAGAACGGCTTGAACCTTATGGAATAATCGTAGAAAATCTTTCAAGATTAAAATCAAAAAAGGAAAATGATGTTACAATAAAAGCTTTTGAAGAAGGAAAAATAGATGTATTGGTAGCAACTCATAAAATCTTACATACTAACTTATCTTTTAATAAGCTTGGACTTCTTGTGATTGATGAAGAGCATAGATTTGGAGTAAAAGCAAAAGAAAAAATAAGACAGATAAGAGAAAGTGTAGATACTTTATACTTAACAGCAACGCCAATTCCAAGAACATTAAACATGGCACTTTCAGGACTAAAAGATATATCAGTTTTAAACACACCACCGGAGGGAAGGTATGAGATAAAAACATATGTCTCAAACTTTGATGAAGAGCTTATAAAAAAAGCCATTGAATTTGAAATAGATAGAAACGGGCAGGTTTTTTATCTACATAACAGAATAGAGACAATCAAAGAAACAGCAGATTTTTTAAAAAACTTAGTCAAAAAAGCAAAAGTAGACTTTATACATGGTAAAATGAAGCCTTCTGAGATAGAAAAAAAGATTATTGATTTCTTAGAAGGAAAAACAAACCTTTTAGTTTCTACTTCTATTATTGAAACAGGAATAGATATTCCAACAGCTAACACGTTAGTCGTAGACAGGGCTGATTTGTTTGGACTTGCACAGCTTTATCATTTAAGAGGAAGAGTTGGGAGAGGTAATATCCAAGCTTACTGCTATTTGATAGTTCCAAAAGAAATAACAAAAGATGCAAAAAGAAGAATAGACACACTTTTAAAACTAACAAGACCAGGCTCAGGCTTAAAAGTATCTATTGAAGATATGCAAATAAGAGGACCGGGAAATATTCTCGGGGTTGAGCAAAGCGGTTTTATAAAATCCTTAGGCTTTGATTACTACGTTAAGCTTTTAAAAGAAGCTATCAACGAAGAAAGGGGAGAGAAAGAGTTTGAAGCCGAAATAGAGATAGATTTTGATTATTACATTCCACAAGATTTTATTAAAGATCCAACAGAAAGGTTAAATATATACATGGCTGTATCAAAAGCAGAAGATTATGAAGAGATAGAGAAATTAAGAAAATACCTAAAAGAGTTCTACAATAATTTACCAAAAGCATTTGATTTATACTTAGTTGTCTCTGAGATCAAAAAACTACTATCCCAGTTAAAAATAAAAAAACTTCATATGAAATCAGATATAGCTTACTTACAACTATCAAACCAAACAAAGCCAGAAATAATATTAAAGCTTATAGAAAATCTAAATCCTATCAAAATTGAAAAAGAAAAAATTATTTTCCAAGTAGAAAGCTTAGAAGAGCTAAAAGAGAAAATATTGGAAGGTGCAAAAAGCCAAGAGTGATAGATATCATACTGAGAATGCTTGCAAAAATCAACGTTGTCATTCTGCAGCCAAGTAAAGAATCTCATATTTATCAATTTTTAAAAGAGAAGATCGCCTCAGGACGACAGGAAAAGATTGAATGATAAACGTCAGAAATGGATAGCCTCATTTGTCATTCTATAGCCAAGCGAAAAAACTCCTACTTTTTGGATTTCCCACCCCGACGTATTTTTCTATGATATAAATCATTATTTATATAAAAAATTTTTTATACAATATTGTATTATGAGAGAGAAAGAGTTAAAACAGTTTTTTCATAGCTTATCAGATGAAAGCAGATTAAAGATAGTCAGAATGCTTATGGATAATTCTGAGCTTTGTGTTTGTGATTTTATGAGATTGTTAAAGCTGTCTCAACCTCATGTATCTTTCCATATCAGAGTTTTAAAAGAAGCTAAAATCATTAATTGTAAAAAAGTTGGTAGATGGGTTTATTGTTCATTAAACAAAGAAAACCCACTTTTAAACGCTGTCTTAGAATTTATAAAAGATATAGAGTTAGATAAAGAAGAAATTGGATGCTGTAATATAAATCAGGAGGAGAAATTATGAAAAAAATTCAAATAGTTAGTGCTTCTAACTGTAATAACTGTGAGCTTCTTTATAATGTAGTAAGTACAATAGTAAGATCCAAAAATATTCCAGCAGAGGTTGAAAAAATTATAGATGTTAGAGAGTTAGCTAAGTATAAAACTATGAAAACACCTGTCTTAGTAGTTGATGGCAAAGTAAAACATGTTGGAGCGCCAATTCCTGCACCACAAACAATTGAAGAATTAATCACACAAGATTAAGATGTTTGAAATTTATTACAGCATAGCCACCTATATTACAAAAGATATTTTAAATCTAAATCCAAGTGATAAACTATACGAAGTAGCACACTTTTTTATTTATGATACTTTAAAAATCTTTACACTTTTAACGCTAATAATATTTGCAGTATCTTTTATCAGAAGTTATTTTCCACTTGAAAAAACAAGGAAGATTTTATCTAAGCATAAAGCTATTGCAATTCCGTTAGCTGCCATTCTTGGTATTTTTACGCCTTTTTGTTCTTGTTCTGCTGTTCCAATGTTTATTGGATTTGTAGAGGCAGGAATCCCACTTGGAGCTGCATTTGCATTTTTAGTATCTTCTCCAATGGTTAATGAAGTTGCACTTGGGTTGTTGTTTGCATCTTTTGGTTTTCAAGTTGCTTTGGCTTATGTTGTGTTTGGTGTAGCAGTTGCTATAATAAGCGGGTTTTTTATTGAAAAATTAAATCCAAAACATCTTATAGAAGATTATGTTTTTGAGCTTTCTTTTGGAGAAGCTGAAGAAAAACCGATGACTTTTAAAGAAAGAATAGAGTTTGCAAAAAATAATGTAAAAGATATTTTAAGAAAAATCTCAATTTATATAATCGTTGCAATAGGAATAGGTAGCTTTATCCATGGGTATGTACCGGAGGAAGTAATAAAAAGCATTATGAATTCAGCCGGGTTTTTATCAGTGCCATTGGCTGTAATCATAGGCGTTCCTCTATATTCTAACTCTGCCGGTATTTTGCCGGTTATTCAGGCACTAATAGATAAAGGTGTACCAATAGGTACTGCATTAGCCTTTATGATGGCTACTACAGCCTTGTCATTTCCAGAATTTGTAATCTTAAAACAGATAATGAAGCCAAAACTCATTGCCATATTTGCAGGCATTGTTTCTGTATCAATCATTATAGCCGGATATTTATTTAATATCATATTTGGGAGGGTTTAAGATGAAAAAGATAGCTTTTATCTGTACCGGAAACTCTGCAAGGTCTCAAATGGCAGAAGGGTATGGAAAATATTTTGCTAAGCTGTATGGAAAAGATGTGGAAATCTACTCAGCAGGTTCTGATCCGTCAGGCTATGTTCATCCATTGGCAATAAAGGTAATGGCTGAAGATGGTATTGAAATTTCACAGCAGTACTCTAAACATATTAATGAAATTCCTATCAATGAAGTTGATTATGTTATTACTCTCTGCGGAGATGCTGCAGAAACTTGCCCAGTTGTACCGGGAGCAAAAACTGAGCATTGGGGATTACCAGACCCAGCAAGAGTAATCGGACCAACTGAAGACGCTAAACTCCAAGCATTTAGAAAAATAAGAGACCAAATCAAAGAAAAAGTTGAAAAGTTTATAAAAGAGATTGAGTGAAAGAAATGAGCAGTCTAACCGCTTATCTTTTATTCTTCATTGTATTATTTTTTATCATAAAAAAGCCGTTTAATATAGGCATTGGATGGACCGCAACGGTTGGAGCAATTTTAGCATTAATTCTTGGTGTGGTATCAATAAAGGATGTTTACAGGGTTGTAGAGATAGTTTGGGACTCAACCTTAGCATTCTTAGGAATCATTTTTATATCGATCATTCTTGATAAAATAGGATTTTTTGAATGGGCTGCACTTCATATGATAGAGCTTTCAAAGGGTGATGGAAGAGTTTTATTTGTATATCTTTTACTCCTTGGAGCTTTAATCTCTGCATTCTTTGCAAACGATGGAGCAGCATTAATTCTAACACCAATTGTTTATCAAAAGATAAAACATCTTGGACTAAGTCAAAAATATATGCTTCCATACATAATGGGAAGTGGATTTGTAGCAGACACAACAAGCCTACCGCTTGTAATTTCTAATCTTGTAAATATACTTACAGCAGACTTTTTTAAGATAGGATTTTTTGAGTATGCTTCTGTAATGGTTTTTGTAAACGTTTTTTCTCTTATAGCAACTATAATTTTTACCTATCTATTTTTTAGAAAAGATTTAATAAAGAAAATTGATTTAGAAGTCATAGAAGATAAACCACCAAAATACGCCATAAAAGATAAATTTCTTTTTAAACTTACATGGATTATCTCTGTATTTTTATTAATAGCTTTCTTTGCAGGAGAACATTATAAAATTCCAACTTCTTTTATAATCGGGCTTGGAGCTGTAATCTTTGCCATTGCTTCATTAAAAGAAAGAGTTATTGATTTAAAGTTTGTTTTGATAAAAGAGACACCATGGCATATTGTTGTTTTCTCGGTTGGAATGTATGTTGTAGTCTATGGTCTTAAAAATGCAGGATTTACGAATATATTAACCGAAATTATAGCCAAATCGGTAGAGTATGGAAATTTTGTAAGTATTTTTACAACAGGATTTTTAGCAGCGTTTTTATCTTCTGTGATGAACAATATGCCATCTGTGATGCTTGTAAATCTTGCCATAGAAGAAGCAAACTTGCCTATACAAACAGCAAAAATATTGGCTTATTCAAACGTTATTGGGTGTGATTTAGGACCAAAAATAACGCCGATAGGTTCTTTGGCTACTCTTCTGTGGTTATATGTACTTAATAATAAAGGAATAAATATTTCATGGGGATACTATTTTATAGTTGGTATAATTCTAACAGTTCCAACGTTAATTTTTACTTTATTTGGACTTTGGCTGATGATAAATCTTTAAGAGCGGAGAGGGCGGGATTCGAACCCGCGGTCGGGGTTTTACCCCCGACAACTTCTTAGCAGGAAGCCGCTTTCGACCACTCAGCCACCTCTCCAAGACATTTTAATATTATAACACAGTTTAAAACATTCTGTATAAGAAAATGTCCTCATTTGTCAAGATTAATTTAAGAGACTGTTCCAAAAAATCCACATCGTCATTCTAAAGCCGACGAAGAATCTCATACTTTTATTGAATTTCTCACCCGACGTATAAGCAACTTGATATTATGGTAAAATTTGATTAAAAACTAATTAGGAGTATTTATTGACAATCTTAGAAGCTGTTATTTTAGGAGTAGTGGAAGGTCTTACAGAGTTTTTACCTATCTCATCAACAGGTCATTTGATACTGGTTTCAAATCTGCTTGAGATACAGCAGACAGAACAACACAAAGCCTTTGAAGTATCAATCCAGCTTGGTTCAATATTGGCGGTTGTATTTTTATACTTTAAGAAGTTTTTAGATATAAATTTAATGAAAAGAATATTGATTGCATTTATTCCAACAGGTATTTTAGGATTTGCTTTATACAAAATCATCAAAAGCTTATTTAATCCTTATATAGTTGTTTTTATGCTTGTTTTTGGTGGATTGCTTCTTATCTTAATAGAACTTTACCATAAAAATAAAAGTTATGATATTAACTCAATATATGAAGTGCCATATCAAAAAGCGTTTTTGATAGGAGTTTTCCAATCTTTGGCTATGGTTCCTGGTACTTCAAGGTCTGGTGCTACTATTGTAGGTGGATTACTTCTTGGATTAAACAGAAAAACATCGGCGGAATTTTCTTTTATGCTTGCAGTTCCAACTATGTTTATGGCAACTTTTTATGATGTATACAAAAATCATTCAAATTTCAATCTTTCAGATTGGGAAAATCTAATAGTGGGCTTTATAGTTGCTTTCATATCTGCTTTATTTGCGATTAAATGGCTTTTAAAATTTATTTCAAATCATTCATTTATTCCCTTTGGTATTTATAGAATTACTTTAGGAATTTTATATTACTTTATAGTGTTGAGGTAGGAAATGAACATATTAGACAAGATAATTCAGACAAAAAGAGAAGAGCTTAAAAATTATACTTCTCAGTATTTAAAATATTTAGAAAAACTGGCAATAGAAAGAGATAAAAAAGTCTTAAACTTTAAAAAAGCCATATCTAGAAAGGGTATTAATATTATTGCAGAAGTTAAAAAAGCCTCTCCGTCTAAAGGAATAATCAGACATTATTTTGACCCTGTTGATATAGCAAAATCTTATGAAAAAAATGGAGCAAAAGCAATTTCTGTACTAACAGATAAACAGTATTTTCAAGGAGATATTGCGTATCTTTACCAAATTTCAACAGAAGTAAAAGTTCCATTACTTAGAAAAGACTTTATCATTGATGAAAGGCAGATTTTGGAAGCTTATGCATATGGTGCTGATAGTTATCTATTAATAGCAAAAGTCTTGGATAAAGAAAGTTTAAAGAAACTAGTAGATTTTGGAAGAGAGCTTGACATGGAGCCATTGGTAGAGATTCACAGTAGAGAAGAAGGTGAAAAATCGGTAGAAGCAGGAGCAAGAATTATCGGAATAAATAATAGAAACTTGGAAGATTTTACAGTTGATATAAATCTATCAAAAGAGCTTGCACCGTATTTAAAAGAGGTCGGAGTCAAAGTTGTAGTTGCAGAAAGCGGATTAGAGAGCAGACAACAGCTACTTGAGTTGAAAAATTATCAAGTTGACGCATTTTTAATAGGGGAATCTTTAATGAAAGAAGCAGATGTAGGAAAGAAGTTAAGGGAGTTTATAGAAGGGTAAAAAGATGTATCAAAACATCAACAAAGAATTAGCAAAAATCTTTAAAAATATGTCTCACATTTACGAGTTTTTAGATGACAAATTTAGAGCATTGGCTTATGTTAAAGCAGCACAGATAATTGAGGATTTACCTGATGATATTAGAAACTATGTTGCCACCGGTAAAATAAACGATACAAGAGGAATTGGTTCTCATACTGTCGATAAAATCTTAGAGCATATCAAAACAGGAAAAATACAAAAATTTGAAGAACTTAAAAAGTTAATACCGGAAGATTTTTTTAGACCTTATGGAAGTGCCCGGCTTTGGACCAAAAACTTTAAAAAGAATTTACCAAAAAAGATGGAAGAGTTGCAAAGTTAAAGGGTTTTGGAGAAAAGAAAGTCCAAAATATGCTAAAAGGCTTTGAGCTTTACGAAGCTTCTAAGAATAGACTTTTACTATGGGAAGCTTTACAAATAGGAGAAACATTATTAGCTAAATTAAAACAGCTTAAAGAGATTAAAAATATTGAGCTTGCAGGAAGTTTAAGAAGAAGGAAAGAAACTATTGGAGACATTGATATTCTTATATCCTGTGATGATAAAGACAGAGATAAGATTATAGATTACTTTGTTAATTTAGAAGATGTTAAAGAAGTCCTTAATAA
>GG748564.1_pt1 | contig 8619 bp, 6 predicted proteins | sample 429578 | NCBI scaffold set GG748486.1
AAAATCTTTTTAGGTCTTCTATGGATTTTTCGTAGTTTGTTTTTGCGTTTTCATAGTCTGCTATTGCTGATTGTAGCTGTGATGATGCTCTAATAAAGTCATATTTTGCAAGTAGTCCTGCGTTGTACTTAGCTTCTACGTATTTGTAGTTTTCTTGCCAATATTTTAGATTTTCTTCTTTTATTTTCATTATTTCTTTGTATGTTAAAGATGTAAGAAATAGTCTTCTTGCTGTGTCTTTTACTTGCTGTTTTACATCTTCTTTTATTACTTTTTGTAGTTCTAAATTACTTTCTGCTACTTTGATAAGATTAAAAACTTGGTAGTCAAATATTTTTTGAGTTAGTCCTGCTTTTGCTGAGTATTGGTTTTTTGGTGTAAATCCTGTTATATAGTTTGGGTCCCATCTTGTGTATGAGCCTGTAATGGATGCTTGTGGCATTATATTACTTTTTGCTTCTTTTATCTGTGCTTCTACTTTTTCTATGTCTTTATCTGATAGTTTTATTTTTGTAGTGTTTTTTTCAGCAATGTTAAGGGTTTCTTCTAAGGTTATGCTGTATGCGTTTATTAATGGTGCTGCTAACAAACTAAGTATTAACTGTTTTTTCATTTTTTTCGCTTCTATCAATTAAGTGATAGAAAAATGGCACGTACACTAAGCTTAAAAATGTTCCAACGATTAGACCACCTATAGCAACCACTGCAAGAGGTGAAAGTCTTTCAAGCCCTATAGCCCATTCTAACGCAATTGGTATCATACCAACAGCTGTCCCGAATGCAGTCATCATAACCGGTCTTGTTCTTATGTTAACGCTTTCTAAAATAGCCTCTTCCTTAGAGTATCCTTTTTCTCTGTATGTTTTTATAAACTCTATAATCAAAATTGAGTTTTTAACTATGATTCCGGCAAGGAGAATAAATCCCATAATAGCCGGTAAACACATATGTTTATCTGCAATCAGTAATGACCATGAACCACCTATTATAGAAAGAGGAATTGCTAACATAATTGCCACCGGATCTTTCCAAGATTTAAACACTGCTGCTAAAACTAAATATAAAATCACCAATCCAATCAAAATAGCTTTAAACATTCTTCCCATAGAGTCCATCATCTGCTGAATATCCCCGGTTTGCTCTATCTTTATGTTAGGCAGTGGAAAACCTGGATGATTTTTTGTATACTTTTCAAACTCTTTCTGGAAGTTTTCCATTATGTGAGATATAGCATTTGTGCCTCTGTATCCGTAAACGTCCTGTGTATAATCTAAAGCTTGTCTTGTGATTATTGTCGGCTCTGCCTTTTGAGTAAACTCTCCAAGAGCTTCTAACGGCACAAATCCTTTTGGAGTTTTTATCAAGTAGCTTTTAAACTGGTCTATATAGCTTCTTTGTTCTGGTGAGAGGATCACTCTGATTAAAAATCCTGTTTCGTTTGGAATGGTTAAAACAGATGAGATCTGACCTTGCAAGCCGGCACTTACTTGAACAGCCACATCGTAAGGAGTTGTATTATAAAGAGCTGTTTTTTGTTTATCTATTTTAAACTCATACTCAATCTTATCCATATCCCAGCTTTTAGATGCTGATTTTAGCCCCGGTGTATTGTTTGCTATCTCTAAAATTGTGTTTCCTGTTTTATTTAAAGCTTCGAGATTATCTGAGTATAAAGTTGTATCAAGATTTGCTTTTATTGATGATAAAGCCGTTGCTCCGTAGTCATAAACATCAGCATACTTTATATTAGGTAAAGTGTGAATGTAATCCCTTATTTTATCTTCAAGCTGCCATATTGTTTCTTTTCTTTCAAATCTATTGACAAATGTTATTGTAAATGATGCGGTTTGAGGTGTTCCGCCGCTGATCGTTAAAACTCCCGGTTCAGTTCCTATTGCGACAGAAACTCTTTTTACATTTCCAAGAGAGTAAATATAATCTTGGATTTTTTTAACCTCCTGATTTACCTGCCAAATAGATGTATTACTGTTAAAAACAACGTTTGCCTTAACAATTCCTGTATCCATCGGTGGCATTAAATCTCTTCCTGTAAAAGGAATAAGTTTTAAACTTATAACAAACAACATTACAAGAGGCAAAACAGCAAAAGGTCTTATTTTCTTTTTGTGGATCAACGTTTTTATCCAATCTATGTAAATATTTTTTAAAGGATTTAGCCATGCCAACATAAATTGGTTGATTTTAAGTTCCCAAACTGATTTTTTATCTGCATTTTTCAAAAACTTGATTGCTAAAATTGGAATTAAAGTGATTGAAACAACGTAAGATACAAAGATAGCAATTAAAAGTGTGCCTGCCAATGGTCTAAATATTTTTTCTGGAAAATCTCCAACAAATAACATCGGAAAGATAACCGCAGCAGTTGCAACAGTACCGCCAAAAACTACAAGCATAACTTCTTTTGTTCCATCTATTGCAGCTTCAACAGGCGATTTTTTTAATTCAAATAGATGTCTTTCTATATTCTCTAAAATAACTATCGCATCATCAACAAGCATACCAAGAGCTAAGATTACACCTGTCAAAGAAACTGTGTTAAATCCTATACCAAAAAGCCACATAAAGGCTATGGTAGCCAAATAAACAAAAGGTATTGATAGACCTGCTATAACTGTCATTCTTAGGTTTGCTAAGAATAAAAAGATTACCAAAGATGTAAAGATTATTGCATCTCTTAAAGCCTCAAGCATATTTTTATTACTTAATTTAACCAACTCTTTTTGTGTATCTGATACATCTATATTTAACTGTGGAAATTGAGCTTTTATTTTTGGCAGAACCTCTTCAACTGCTGAAATTGTGCTTAAAACAGCCCCACCGTAAGGTCTTTGAATTGCAAGAGCTATTCCTTCTTTTCCATTTCCTTGATACATTGCGGTAGGTGGCTTGATGCCAAACTCTACTTTTGCAACATCGCTAAGCTTAACATCTTTTGTTATCTGAATGTTTTTTAGTTCATCTAAGCTTTTTGCCTCTGTTTTTAAGATAAACGTGTTTTGTGTATCTTTGTTAATCATTATTCCAAGCGGTGTATCATTGTTTGATTTTTGAATGGCATTGATCACATCCTGAGGAGACAATCCATAAGAGCTTAATTTAGCATTGTCTATTTGAATATGTACTTCTTTTGTATAGCCTCCAAAAACATCCACATTTGCTACTGCATTTGTTCTAAGTATTTCATTTTTAATCTGATTTTCTGCTATATACCTTACATCTTCCAAAGACAGGTGCGAATCTTTCTTAGGACTTACAGTTAAAACCATTACAGGTGGTGTGTAAGACGTTATTTCATAAATCTGTGGTGGCAGTATATCCTTCGGAAGTAAGTTTTGGACTTTACTGAGAGCGTTAGCTACGTCTGTTTTTGCCTCTGCCAATGGTTTAGAATAATGAAATTCAGCTGTAACTGTACAAAATCCATCGTTTGATGTTGAATATACTCTTCTTATACCGCTTATAGTATAAAGCTGCCTTTCAATAACAGATGCTGTATGGTCTGCTATGTATTTCGCAGTTGCTCCCGGCTCTTGAACTACTACTGCTATTTGAGGTCTATCAGCCGGTGGAAATAAATCCCTTGGCATAGAGAAAAATCCGATAATTCCCATAAAAACAAAAGCAATTAAAACTGAAAATATAAGGTGAGGTTTAGATATATACCATTTTAGCATCAGTTTTCACCTCTAAACTCAATAAGCTTTTGACCTTCATAAATTCTTTGTAGCAAAGACTCATCCCCGACAACTACTTTATCTATTGTGCTTAAATTACCATCAACGCATGCTTCAGTTAATGTTTTAGCTTTCACTACAACAGGAAATAAATGAGCTTTTGAGTCTTTTATTCCTATCACATAATAACCATCTACTTTTTTTACCACAGAATTAGCATGGACTATAAAGCCATCACATTTACCTTCTCTTATAAAAACGTCAACAAATGTATGAGCAGGCAGATTGAAAGGATTATTTGAAACATAAAGTTTTATGATTGATAGATTATTTTGAGCAGATTGTAAAACATCTTCCACAACAGCATCGACAGACTGACCATTATAGCTAACTTTCTCTACATCTCCTTTATTTACTTTTAAAGCCAGTTCTGTTGGCACGTTAACATAAACTAAGTATTTTCCACTTCCTACAACTTCAACCACCGGTTTACCCGCCAAAGCCACATCTCCAACGTTAACAAATTTATTTGCCACAACTCCATCAAAAGGAGCTCTATATTCTGTGTATTTTAGATTAGATTTTAAAGACTCTATTTGACCGGCTACAGATTTAGCTTGGTCTTCTAACTGTTTTACTTTACTTAAAGCATTTTCTTTATTAGCTAAAGCTTGTTTATATAAATTTTCTATATTTTCTAACTGCTCTTTAGAAATAAGCTCTTTTTCATAAAGTCCTTTGTATCTTTCATACTCTTTTTTAGCATTTATGTACTGTGTATTTGATGCTTCGACCTGAGCTTTTGCACTATCTATTTGGTCTAAAATAGCTTTTTGAGAGTACGTCAAAGCTGATATGTTTGATTCTATATCACTGGAATCCAACTTAAAAACTAAATCTCCTTTTTTAACCTTTGTTCCTTCGTTTGCAACGTATAAAACCATTGCACTAAACTTTGAACTTACAACAGCATCATTTTCTGGTCTAAACTCACCTAAGAATTTTTGATAAGATTCAAGCTCTCCTTGTTTTACATTAGATGCATTTACTACCAACGGATAGTTTTTAGGTTTTTCAAAGCTTGCCAACTCTCGTTTCTTTCTAATGACAGAAAAAACAGCAATTAAGATGACTATCAAAACTACAAAAATAAAAATCTTTTTACTTTTACCCATCTTAGTCTCCATATTCCCTAATTTATAAAAAATTTTTTATATAAACATTTTTAAATAATTGGAAAGTTGAATATATGACTTAAATCATAAAAGTAGCTCTTTGAGATTATTTTGAATGAAGGTGCTAATACTCTTTAACATCTATCATAAAAACTGAGACTGTTCCAAAAATCCACATCGTCATTCTGAGCGAAGCGAAGAATCTCATTTTTCTTATTTTTAAAAGAGGAGATCCTTTGGCTTACAGCCTCAGGATGACACGGAAAGGTAAGCTTACAAAAATTTTGGAACACTCTTTCATAAAAATTTGACAAGAAGTAATTTAAATTGTATTATGATTAGATAATTAGCATCAGAAAGGAGTGATAAATATGGAATTTTTGTCTCAAAAAGTAGAGTTTGATATTGATATGATAAAGAAATACGATAAGCCAGCTCCAAGATATACCAGTTATCCACCAGCTACAGAATTTACACCAGATATAGATAAAGCTGAGTATGCAAAGAAAATAATTCAATCTAATGAGAGAAAAACACCGTTATCTCTATATTTCCATATTCCCTTTTGTGAAAATGCTTGTTATTTTTGTGGTTGTAATGTAATCATCACAAGAAGAAAAGAAGTAGTTAAGCCTTATTTAGACCATATTTATAAAGAGATGGACCTATACAAAACTCTTATAGATGTTAACAATAGAAAGGTTGTTCAGCTTCATTGGGGTGGTGGTACTCCAAACTATCTTTCAGATGAAGAGACAGTAGAACTTTTTGATGAGATTAAAAAAAGATTTCAAATAGATGAAAAAGCAGAAATATCAATAGAAATAGACCCAAGACATGTTGATAGAGATAGAATTTTTCTACTAAGAAAAATAGGTTTTAACAGAGCAAGCTTTGGAATCCAAGACTTTAATCCAAAAGTACAAGAGGCGGTAAACAGAATCCAGCCAGAAGAGATGATTTTTAACGTTATGAAATGGTTTAGAGAAGCGGGCTTTGAAAGTGTAAACATAGATTTAATCTATGGACTACCTTACCAAACACTTGAAACTTTTTCAGATACAATAGATAAAACCATTAAATTAAACCCGGATAGGATTGCAGTTTTTAACTTTGCATATGTTCCATGGCTTAAAAGATTACAAAGAAATATAGATGAAAAAACTCTTCCGCCACCGGAGGAAAAACTAAAAATTCTCCAAATGACAATAGAAAAGCTTACAAAGGCAGGATATGTGTTCATCGGTATGGATCACTTTGCAAAACCAAATGATGAGTTGGCAATAGCACAAAGAGAAAGAACCCTTCATAGAAACTTCCAAGGATACACAACAAAGGCAGAAGCTGAGCTTTTTGGATTTGGAGCTACCTCTATAAGCATGCTTTATGATGCTTACGTTCAAAACTACAAAGTTTTAAGAGATTATTATGAGCCAGTAGAAAACGGTCAGCTGCCGATAGAAAGAGGTGTATATCTAACACAAGATGATATTATTAGAAGAGAAGTTATAATGAAGCTCATGTGTCATTTTAGACTGATAAAATCAGAAATAGAAGAAAAATTAAACATAAAATTTGATGAGTATTTTAAACAAGAATTAGAAAGCTTAAAAGAAATAGAGGAAGACGGACTGTTAACACTGTATCCGGATAGAATAGACGTGCTACCTATTGGAAGACTTCTAATCAGAAATATTGCATCTACTTTTGATGTATATTTAAGAAACAAAAAAGAAAGAAGATTTTCAAAGGCTATATGAGCAGACAGCAGGTACTTAACGATATACTAAAAAAGCTTGACCTTATACTGTCTGCTTACATCAAAGAGCCTTTTATTGAAGATTCTTTATTAAAAGAATACTCTGCTTTTTTATTTTATAACTCAAATTTACAGCTAGTTAAAGATTATGCAAAAGTAAATATAGATAATTTAATAGGCATAGATTATCAAAAACAAGAGATAGTTAAAAATACAGAAAAGTTTATAAAAGGATTGCCGGCGAATAACGTATTACTTTGGGGGGAAAGAGGCACAGGAAAATCTTCCTTAGTAAAGGCTATGCTTCCAATGTTTGCCGATAAAGGCTTAAAAATCATCCAAGTCTTAAAAGAAGATATTTTAAACATATTTAAACTTTATCCTATCATAAAAAATCAAGATGCTTACTTTATTCTATTTGTAGATGACCTTTCGTTTGAAAGTGACGAGAAAGATTTTAAAGAGTTTAAAACAATTCTTGACGGTGGACTTTTTGAAATTCCAGAAAACATGCTATTTTATGTCACTTCAAATAAGAAAAATCTAGTTCCTATCAAATTTTCAGATAGAGAAGATAGTCAGTACACAAGACAATCAGATATATTGGAAGAAAAACTATCTCTTGTAGATAGGTTTGGTTTGAGACTTGGATTTTTTAAATTTGACAAAGAAAATTTTATCAAATTAGTTAAACATTATGCCATCATTTACAACATTAACATAGATGAAAGGTTACTGATAGAAAAAGCATTAGCCTATGCAACAGAATATGGGACTTACAACGGAAGAACAGCATTAAACTTTATAAAGAGTCTGTAAGGAGTTTGTAGATTGAATATTGAGTATAAATTCTTTCTCTCTTATGCTCTTGTAATGATTTCAATGTACGTCATCTACAAAGAAAAGATAGGGTTAGAAAAAGATGTATTAATTAGCAGCATTAGAGCCTTTTTTCAGCTTTTGGTACTTGGCTATACTTTAATATACATCCTAAAGCTTTCTAACCCGTTTGAACTGACTTTGATATTATTTTTTATGATATTATTTGCAACATTTACAGCACAAAGAAGAGTTAAAATTTACGATGGTTATAAAATTGCGTTTTTATCAATATTTTTATCTTCATTTATAATTATAGGAATCTTAGTTTTGCTTGGAATTTTACAGTTAAAAGCCAATGAGATCGTTCCAATCAGTGGAATGATTATAGGCAATGCTTTAAATGCTTACACTCAAACAATAGAAAGGTTTAGAAGTGATGTTAAAAATAATTTAGATTTGATAGAAGCTTTTCTTGCTGTCGGGACACCTTTAAAAGAAGCAGAAAAAATTCAGATTAGAAACTCTATTAAAACAGCTATGATGCCCATTTTAAACAATCTTAAAACTCTTGGCATCATATGGATACCAGGCCTCACAACAGGCATGGTATTAGCCGGAGCTGACCCGCTACATGCTGTATTTTTCCAGCTTGTAATTATGTATAGTATACTAAGCGTTGCGGTTTTTACTTCTTACTTTGCAACAAATTTATCTTATAAAAAGATACTATATTCATTGTGATTAATATACTATTTTGTTAGTAATATACACGTGAAGGTTTGCAATGTTTAAATTGATTTACAACCTTTTGTACACATTAGCTTTAATAATTGTCTTGCCTGTTTTGTACTTATACTATAAAAAGAAAAGATACGATTTTCATCTTAAAGAGAGATTTTTACTAAAAAAACTAAATACACAAAAGCCTACAATTTGGATACACTGTGCAAGCGTTGGAGAGATAAAAACAGCACTGCCAATAATAAACTATCTAAAAACTTACCAGGACTATGAATTATTAATAACAATCTTTTCAGTCAGAGCTTACGATTTTGCTGTCAAAAATCTAAACGGCATAAAAATTACATATCTTCCATTTGATTTATCTTTCTTAATAAAAAAATTTATAAAAAACTACAAGCCAAAAATTTTAATCATCCAAGAGGCT